>MDSZ01160572.1_pt1 | contig 16833 bp, 17 predicted proteins | sample 811201 | NCBI WGS metagenome assembly MDSZ01 (sample SAMN05326647, study PRJNA326480) | marine metagenome | isolation source: seawater | place: Indian Ocean: North | collected 2010
TAGGCTGGGTGTGGAAGCACAGCAATGTGTGCAGCTGACCAGTACTAATAGCTCAATTGGCTTGATTTATGCACTGAAAAAGATTTTTATTTAAATTGAAGATCAAAAAAAATATCATTATCCAAATATTATATTAATTAATGTTACAGAATATTTTTAAACTCTATAAATTATTAAACTATACTCAAAAAAAATATTTATGGATTTTAATTTTTTTGATGACATTAAGCAGCTTCTTGGAAATAGCAAGTATGCTGTCTATTTTATATCTGGTAAATTTTGTTAGTTCTTCATATCAAGATCCAAAAAATAGTATCGACTTTTATATTTATCAAATTTCTGATTATTTAAGCATAGATGTTGTTTATTTTATAGGATTTGTAGCTGTTGGATTGTTAATATTACATAATTTAATCTCTATAGTTAATCATTTTTTAAATAGTTACTTAAATTCTAAAATTGTTAGTCAAATATCAGAAGATCTAACACAATATTACATAAATAGAAATTATCTCGATCATGTTGCAGACCAATCTTCAAGGCTAATGAACAACATCAACTCTTTATGTTTTAGAATTAATAATGAAATTTTAGAACCATTAGTAAATTTGATCTCAAGACTAATTTTTGTAATACCAGTAGTTATCGGTGTTTTTATTTATAATTTTAAAATAAGCTTATGGGGTGTTTTAATTTTTGCAATAACTTATTTTTTGGTCTTTTATAATTTAAAAAAAATTGTTCAGAAAAATGGTGAAAGATATACATTTAACTCTAAAAATAAATTTGAATTTGTAAACACTATATTTGGATTATTTTCTGAAATTAAATTATCAAATTTATCAGGTTATTTTTTAAATATTTTTAAAAAACTTAATTATGAACATATAAAAATTAATTACATAAATTCTTTAACTAAAAATTCTCCGAAAAATATTATTGAATTAATCGCATTCACTGTAATTATTTTTTTAATTATTTTTTCTTATTCAAAAGATGGTTTTGATTTTATCATCTTTGCACAAACTTTGGCAGTCTTTATAATTTGTGCTTACAAATTACTACCATCATTTCAGCAAATTTATTTACATTTGATGACAATTAAATCAGGCATTCACTCTTTTACATCTTTAGAGCAAGATATGTTGAAAGCTTTAAATTTTAGAAAAAATAAACTTAATAACAATACTAGCATTGGAATTAATTCTTTAGAGTTAAAAGAAGATACTATTATCGAATTAAAAAATGTTTCATTTTTTTACAAAAATACTAAATTCCCTGGACTAACTGATATTAACTTAAAATTCAATTTTGGTGAAAAAATAGCGATTTATGGAAAATCAGGATCAGGAAAATCAACTTTAGCAAATATTTTAACTGGATTAATATATCCTGAAAAAGGCGCAATTTATATTAACAACAAAAAAATTAATAAATATCAAATTTCATCTTACCAGTCATTAATATCTTTGGTTCCACAAGATATATATTTGACGAATGGCTCAATTAAAGAAAATATCATTTTGGGTGATAAAGATAAAATAAATTTTGATCAAAATAAATACAATACAGCAATCAATTTTTCAAAATTAAATGATTTAATTGATATCAAAAAGGATAACGAAAATTTTTTGGGCGAGACGGGATCACAACTCTCAGGAGGTCAAAAACAGAGAATTGGAATTGCAAGATCATTATACAAGGAGAGTAAAATAATTGTATTTGATGAGTCTACTAACTCATTAGATAATGAGACTGAGATTAACGTATTAAGATCACTGCTCACAATTGGAAATGAAAAACTAGTATTTATGATTACACATAATTCTAATTTATTAGAAAAATTTGATAAAATTATTTTTTTAGAAAACGGAAAATTAATTGGCTTTGATAACTTCAAAAACTTATTTGAGACCAACTTAAGTTTTAAACAACTATATAATATTCAAAAAAATAACTAGCTAAGTAGTTCTTTTATTTTATTTATCACTAAATTTTGCTCTGTTTTTTTGAGACTATAAAATATAGGAATACTTAGTGCTTGTTCATAGTATTTCATTGATACAGGAAATTTGTTGGGTCTATAATTATATTTACGTTTATAATAAGGTTGAAGAAAAACAGGGATATATAAAACTTGAGAGCCAATACCACATTCAAATAAAAATTTCATGAATTTATTTTTCGATAAGTTTATTTTTTTGAAGTCTACCAGTATCGTATAAAGGTGGTAAGCATGTAGTACTTTTTTACTTTTAAACGGTATTTTTAAGTTTTTTAAATTTTTAAAATTTTTATTGTATATATTGGCAATTTGATTTCTTTTTTTTGTAAATAAATTTATTCTTTTTAATTGAGATTTACCCAAGGCTGCTTGTAAATCTGTTATTCTATAATTAAAACCTAATACATCCATTTCATAGTACCATCTATTCGGTTGATTATTCTCATCGAAAGCTAAATTTTTATTTTTAAATTTTAAAGGATTTTTGTGAATACCATGAGTTCTATATAATAATAGTTTTTGATAAATTGTTTCGTCGTTAGTTGTAATCATACCTCCTTCTGCTGTAGTTATTGGTTTTACAGGATGAAAACTAAAAGTAGAGATATCTGAATATTTACATGAACCTACTTTAAAATTATTATATTTCCCACCTAAAGCGTGACATGAGTCTTCTATGATATGAAAATTATATTTTTTTTTTAGTTTATGTATTTTGGCCATTTCACTCGAATGTCCACAAAGGTGTACTGGGATTACTAAATCAATTTTTTTTTGTTTTAATTTTTTCTCTAATTCATTTACATTTATACAATATGTATTTTTATCGATATCAACAAAATCTACACTTGCTCCTAAAAATTCTGCACAATTTGCAGATGCAACAAAAGTAACTGCAGAGGTTAAAATTCTAGATTTTTTATTAATTCCCAGTGCCAAACAGGAAAGATGTAATGCAGCAGTTCCTGTAGCGCATGCTACAGCATATTTGGCTCCTACATATTTTGCAAAATCTTTTTCGAAATCAAAAATATTTGGTCCTTGTGTAATAAAATCAGACTTTAAGACATTTGTAATTTTTTTAATGTCTACTTTATCAATACTCTGTCTGCTATACGGTAAAAATCTTTTAGCCATTTTATTTTAGACTTAGTAAATTATTATAAATTTTACTATCAGGCCTTTTAATTTTTTTTTGAATAAACATTTTTTTTATATTTATTAGCGCATTTTTAATAGTTTTTTTCGCAACAAAACCAGTTTTTTGTTTTATTTTTTTTGACGAAACTCTATAATTTCTTAAATCCAAAGAGCTATCATTTATATTTAATTTAGCTGTCGGAAAAACTTTTTTTACAATTTTTGCAATTTCTATAATTTGATAATTTAATTTTTCAGATGATAAATTAAATATTTGGTTTGCTATATTACTTTTTTTAGCTTTTATAATTGAAATGATTCCATCAGCTACATCATCTACGTGTATGTTCGGTCTCCATTGTTTACCTCCATTAACATTAATTTTCTTTTTGAAATAAGCAAATTTTGCCATTGTATTGACAACGAGATCAAATCGCATTCTCTTTGATGGACCAAAAACAGTACCTAATCTTAAAATTGTTGGTTTAAAATAATTGTTACTACTAGACATAAGTGCTTTTTCTGACATTATTTTTATTCTAGCATAATGTGATATAGGATTTAAACTTGAACTTTCATCTAGTAGTTTATTATTTTTATCAAGGCCGTAAACAGAACATGAAGACGTATAGATAAATTTATCAATAGCAAGATGTGAACAAAGATTAGCAAAACTTAATACTGATAAATAATTTGTTTTTAAAGCATCTTCAGGTTTAGCGCTACATGCGGGATCTCCAACAATCTCTGACAAATAAACAACCATATCAATTTTTTTTATTGACTTGATTTGCGTATTTAAGTCACAAACATCCCCATTTATAAATTTGAAATTTTTTTTATTTTTAAAATTATTTTGAATTATCTTTTTATCATACATAAGCTTATCAAGCACTGTCACATGATAATTCTTTTTTAAAAGTTTTGAGCTTAAAACTGTACCAATATAACCAGCTCCACCCACAATAAGAATTTTTGGCAACTTATTTGAGAGATTAGTTTTTTTTTTCAATTTTCTTTTTTTCAAGTATTTCTAAAACTCTTTCGACAGGAATTATATCTTTTACTTTTTTTTGGTTACTAAGCACAGGTAAGTAAAAAATTGAATTATTTAAACTTTCACTTCCAAATTTACTTTTATTAAATTTTTTTTTAACTAATTCCTCATGAAAAACATAAGAAACTTTAGTATTGTAAATTTTTTCAATTCGATCATTAAGATTGCAGCCAGATAAAATTGCTCTTCGCAGATCACCTGAAGACACAACGCCTATAAGTGATTTGTTTTTATCTACAACAGTTAAAATTTTTCCATATTCTCCATGTAATTTTTGAAGAGCAAATTTAATTGTATTATTTTTAGTTAAGCTTAAATTTTTTGACATGTAGATTATCTAAACTTGATATCCCAATCATACCATAGACTGCTTTTAAATCTAAAGTCGTCTTTTGCACTTTGCTCAAGAGAAAAAGTAGTAAAAACCATAAGTTTAGAGTCGTATTTTAAATTTTGTATTCCATGAGCGTATCCACCAGGGATATATAAAATTTTTGGAGAATTAGAATTAATAACATATTCTTTTACTGGTAATGACTTTGAGGGCTTTTTCCAATTATCTATTTTTACAGCACATATTTTAAATGAACCTTGAATAACAAATAAAAACTTTTCTTCTTTTTTGTGCCCATGCCAAGCTCTAATAAAATTTATATTATTATTACTGACTTGATAAAATCTTTTTATTTTTTTTTGTATGAAATTAAATTCATTACAATAAATTACATTTCCTCTATCATCATAAGAGCTGTTTACATCAATAATTTTTATACCACTTGATTTCATTGGAATGATTTATATTAACATTAGACTAAATTTAAAGTATATATATATAAGAAAATATTTAATCAATAGATTTAAATCACAAATACTATGGATGATCTTGAAACTGGTTTACTCAAAGAACATAAGGAGGCAGTAAAATCCTGGTGGAATTCTGATCATACAAAACAAAAATGGCATGGCCAAACATATGAGTCAGATTTTGAAACACATTTACATTATTGGATAAGACAAGAAAAAACGTTGAAGTTATTGGATGAATTGAATTTACCAAAAGATTCAAAAATTTTAGAATTAGGTTTTGGAGGTGCCGAACTTGCTGGAAAAATTTTAGATAGAGAGTTTATTTATCACGGTATAGATATATCTGAGCATTTATGTGAGAATGCAAAGAAAATTTATTCTGAAAATATAAATAAGGGACAAGCTTTTTTTTATAAGGGGAGTCTAGAAGAAAAATTAAATTTTGAAGAAAATTATTTTGACTTAGTCATAATTTGTGGAGCAATTCATTATGCTGGAAAGCTTTCAAATAATTTTTTAGAGGTAAAAAGGGTTTTAAAAAAACAAGGATATTACATTATTGGTCAAGGTAATATGTTTACACTTAATGATTTAATAAGTTTTAGAAAATTACTTAAATGTTTAGTTTGGTATTTTACGAATGAAAAATATATCCACTCATATTCTTTATCTTTTAGAGACATAATTTTTGAATCAAAATTAAAAAAATATTTTCTAAAATACGAGAATAGTAATTTTTTTAAATTGAATTTTATGAATAAAAAATCTAATAGCTGGAAATATAAAATTCACAAAAGAATTTTCTCATTCTCCTCATTAAAAAATACAATTGAAAATAACGAATTTGATGTAATTAAATTTTACGGGGGTCCATTTTTATATGCTTCTGAAAGAAAAAATAGTATTATAAAAAAATTTTTTAATAATATTTTTCAATTTTTGTTAGATAAAAAAATATTTAAATTTCTAATAAAAATATCTGATAATTTTGTATTTTTGTCAAAACCTAATCACAAGCTATAAATGAATATAGCAATAATACCTGCTAGAAAAAATAGTCAAAGAATAATCAATAAGAATATTAAAATTTTTAATGGAAAACCAATTATATATTGGTCAATTCATGCAGCATTTAAGTCAAAATTATTTAAAGAGGTTTATGTATCAACAGACTCAGAAAAAATTGCAAAAGTTGCTACAAAATATGGTGCAAAAGTTTTATATCCAAGACCTCCAAAATTCTCAGATAATTATTCCACAATAATTGATGTAATTAAATTTGAGATTAAAAATTTAGAAAATAAAAAGATTGTTTTTAATAACATTTGTTGTATTTTTCCAGCAGCACCATTAATTGAACCTATATTTTTATCAAAAAGCTATAAATTATTAAAAAAAATAAAATTTAAAGGTTTTGTATTTGCAGTAAATAAACTCCCAAAGTCAAATTTAAGAGGCTTTTATTTTAAAAAAAATAAACTTAATCTAATTAAATCCTCTTTTAAAAATACTAGATCTCAAGATCTACCAAAAATTTATGTTGATGCTGGCCAATTTTATTGGGGTGCAAAAAAATTATGGAGAAAAGAAAAGAGTGTATTTATAGAAAATTCAAATATTTTAGAATTACCTTACTCTAAGTCGGTAGATATAGATAATTTAACTGATTGGAAAAAAGCTGAGTTTTATGCAAAAAAAAAATAAGCCAATTATAAACCTTATTACTGGCAAACTCATATTTTTAGGAGGTCTAACAAGAAGTGGAAAAAGTTTTTTATGTCCTATTGTCTCAACATTTAAAAATACAGAGATGTTCATTTGTAACACGGTTGCAGAAAATATCTACTATTTAAATTATTTAAAAATGATTAACAATCAAAGTGCATTATATTTATTTAGGCATATTTATAACGAAAAAATATATAATTTAAATATAGGCAGAGATTTGAACAGAAGAAAATTTGATTATAGTTCTATAACTAAATATAAAAATCAAAAAATTTACGTTGCAAGAGAAAAATCAGTTAAAGAGGGTGATATAAAAATTAAAGATATAAAAAGAGATCAAAATAATTATCCTGTAATGTTTCATGATGTTTTGATCAATCCAAATTTTATTTTTAAATCTTTTCCAAAATCAAAAATTATATTCATTGAAAGAGACCCTGTTGATTTAATTTATGAATGGAAAGAAAAGAAATATTCTGGACAATTTTATTCAAATCCAAGAAATGCAACACTTGCATTCAAGTTTAATAAAAAAATTTCTTACCCATTTTGGTGCAAGGGACTTGAAAATGAATATGTTAAATTAAATAATTCGTATGAAAAAACGATTTTTTTGTTAGAGAGGTTATATAAAATACAAAAGAATAATTATCTTAAATATAAAAAAAAATATAAAAAAAATATTTTAATTTTAAAATTTGAAAAATTAGTACAAGAAACTAATATTGAAATTCATAAAATAGAGAAATTTTTAAATATAAAAAAAAGTAGATTTACCGCATTAGAAATAAAAAATCAGAATGGAAACAGAAGTAATATTGATTTAATCCGCAACAAAAGAAGAGATATAATTATTAAAAATATCAATGCTAAATTTAAAAAAAAATTAATTGAATTAGAAAATTTATATTTAAAAAAATGAAATTTATTAAAAAAAATTTTTTAAAAAACTTAGTTTTAGTAACAGGAACCCATACTTCTGGAAAAAGCATGGTTTCACCTGTTGTGGCAAGTTTAACAAAAGTAGAGATGTTAAGAAAAATTTATTATTTAGATCAATTATCAATTTTGCATAATTTTAAAAAAATTAATTCAGAAGTTGCAAAATTTTTTGGCCAACACATACTAGATTTAAGTTATTATGAGCAGCTTATTGGAAGAAATTTAAATTTTAGAGTAGAAGATGAAACTAGTGTTTATCAGTCTAAAAATCCAAATTTATACAAAAAGAGAATTACATCAAAAAGAGGAGAAAAAGTTTTAGCTTATCACCAAAAAATTGGAACACGCATGCTTCTTGATGCTCATGATGGCATTTGGTTTTATAAATTCTGGAAAAATCTTAAAATTAAAAATTTAAAAATAATCAATATTCATCGTAATCCTATTGATATAGTTAATTCGTGGATTAATTCTGATTTAGGAGCAGCTGAGAAGCAAATCCTTTGTCAGATACCTCTAATTTTTAAAAATAATAATATTAAACCTTTCTATCTGCATAATAATTTTAAAAAAAAAAATTTAAAAAATAAAACAGAAATAATAATTGATATGGTAGATGAGTGTGTAAGGAATGAAATAAGTGAATTTAAAAGAATTAGAGATAAAAAAAAAATATTGAGAATTAATTTTGATAATTTTGCAACTAATACAGATTATAATATAAATAAGATATGCAATTTTCTAAATCTTAAAAAATCAAGCTTTACAAAAAAAATAATGAAAAAAGAAAATTTACCAAGAATTCTAAATAATTTAGAACGAACAAAAAAATTGAAAAAAATTAAAAATAGAATTAGTGAAAAAAAATTTCAGAAATTATTAAAATTAGAAGAATTTTATAATAATAATTAATTTATTTTATGGTAATTTGGATTTTAGGTCTTTCAGGTGCCGGCAAAAGTTTTTTAAGCTTGAAACTTAAAGAGGAACTTAAAAATGATTTTGGAGAATTTATAATTTTAGATGGCGATGTAATAAGAAATGTCTTTGATAATGATCTGGGATTTTCAATCGAAGATAGAAATACAAATGCTTCTAGAATTTCTAAGTTGACCCACTTTCTAAGTAAAAATAAAATTAATGTTATTGTTCCGGTACTCTCACTTTTTCCTTATTGGCTTGAATGGAATAGAAAAAATATAAATGAATATTATGAAATTTTTATTGATGTACCGATATCAACTTTAAAAGAAAGAAATAATAAAAATATATATTTCAAAGAAGGAAAAGTGAATAAAAATGTTGTTGGAATAGATATAGAATATAAATGTCCCGAAAATTTCGATTTAAAAATTTCAAATAATTTTGAAGAACATTCTTTAAAAAAAAATTTAAGTTTGATAAAAAAATTAATTAAAAAAAATGTATAATTTATTATATTTCGTTTTTTTTATTTTAATTTTAGAACTATCTTTGTATTTTTTTATTCAACATTATAAAAAAAATTTTCAATGGCTAATTACCAAAAATGATGAATTTCCAAATTTTAAAAAGAAGAATATAGATAGTTTTTTCAGATCAAGTTATGATAGAAGACTTGGTTGGTTGAAAAGACCCAATATTACTGATTTTCACGATAAAAATAAAAAAAAAACAAAATTTTCTATAGATAAATTGGGAGCAAGAAAATCTAAGTATAGTAAACTTACAAAGAAGATCGAAGCATACGGTGACTCATTTGTTTTTGGACGTTATGTACAAGATGAACAAGTTTGGACAGAGATATTGTCAAAAAAATTGAATTGTCATGTAATAAATTATGGAGTGGGTAATTATGGCTTTGATCAATCTCTGCTTAGGCATGAAATAAATAAAAAAAAAAATTCAATATATACAATTATTGGTGTAGTGCCGGAAACTATAAACAGAATAAATTCAATATGGAAACATTATTTAGAATTTGGAAATATATATGGATTTAAGCCTAGTTTTTATCTTGAGAAAAAAAAGTTAAAGTATAGAAAAAATCCTATAAAAAATATTAAAAATTTTGAAAAAGAAAAAATTTCTAAAATTATAGAATCTGTTTCAAAAAAAGATATCTTTTATCAAAAAAAATTTAAAAAATTTCAGTTTCGAAGTCTCTATATAATTTCATTTTTTAGAAATTTTAATTTTAATTGTAAATTGTTTATAAAAATTTTATCTTTTGTATTTAAAAAGGAAAAAGATAAAAAAAAATATCTTTTTCCACTTTATTATTCTAGCAATATAGAGAGTGCTAATAAACTTTACAATGACAAACAAAGTACAACATTATTTAAATTATTAATAAAAAAATTCAAAAAAAATACACAAAAAAAAAATTCAATTCCTGTAATTGTAATTTTTCCACAAAAAAGAGATATTGAGCTTTTTAGACAGAGTAAAAATTATTATTGTAGCTTTTTTAGCTCAATAAAGGATATAAAAATAATTGATTTAACTGAATTTTTATCAAAAAAAAATATAAATAAAATTTATTTAGATGAAGAACATGGTGGTCATTTAACAGCTTATGGGAACAGAATTGTTACGAATAAAATTGAAATTGAATTAAACAATGCTTGATACTAAGGCAAATACATTAAAAAACTTAGAAGGTAAAATCGAAAAATTTTTAACACCAAAATCAATAATTTTTAGTGTTTCTGAATGGACGAATAAAAAAGAGAATATAATTAGTAAAATTAAAAAAACATTTAAAAAAAAAATAATAATTAGATCATCCACGACTTTTGAGGATACAAAAAAAACCTCAGCTGCTGGAGCTTTTGAGTCAATTTTAAATATTAACTCTAAAGATAATAGTAAAATAAAAGAATCAATTAATAAAATTATTAAAAGTTATAAAAAAAAAATTAAAAATATTCATAATCAACAAATTTTGATTCAAGAGATGATACAAGAAATTAAAATGAGTGGTGTTATTTTTACAGGGGATAATTTAGGTTTCCAAAATTATTACACTATTAATTATGATGATGTTACAGGTAGAACAGATACAGTTACTTCAGGAAACTCAGCATATTCAAATAAAACTTTATATATTTATAAAACAAAATATTTTCTTTTAAGATCTGATAGATTTAAAAAAATAATAAAAGCAACAAAGGAAATTGAAAATTTTTTTACCGTCCCTCTCGATATAGAATTTTGTTTAACTAAAAAAAATCATTTGTATTTATTTCAAGTAAGACCCATAGTAGTAAAAAAAGCTTTAAAAAAAATATTTGTAACAAAGAATTTAAACAAAAAACTAAATTTAGAATTTAATAATATTAAAAACTCACTTAACAAAAATAATAAATCTGAATTATGTGGTAAAACAACAATGTTTAGTCAAATGTCAGACTGGAATCCTGCTGAGATGATTGGTCAGTTTCCGTCAAAATTGAGTTATAGCCTTTATTCTAAATTAATTACAAATAAATCCTGGTTAACCGCAAGGAAAAAAATGGGCTATAAATACTTTAAAGACAGCTCACTAATGCAGAGTTTTGCTGGCAGACCTTACATCGATATTAGAAAAAGTTTAAATTCTTTATTACCTGAAAATTTAAACAAAATGATTTCAAATGAATTGATAGATAAAAGTATCCTAAAATTAAAAGTTAATCCTTCTTTTCATGATAAAATTGAATTCAATCTTTTTCCAACTTGTTTTTCCTTTCAAATTAAAAAAAAATTAGCTGACTTAGGATATAAAAAAAATTTTCATGAAATAGAAAAAAAATTAATTCATATATTTACCCTAAATTTAAAACATAAAAGTTATGGAAGCATAAAGTATAATTTAAATAAAATTGAAATTTTGGATAAATTACAAAGAAATAGTTACTATAATAAAAAATTTAGTGTTGTTTCGATTAGAAGAATAATTAAAGATCTAAAAAAATTAGGTATTATACCTTTTTCAATTTTAGCAAGACACGGATTTATTGCTAAGGATATATTAATTTCTTTAAAAGAGGTAAAAGTTTTAAATGAAGTAGATGTGGAAAATTTTATGAGATCTTTTTCAACTATCACAACAGATTTTTTAAATGATCAAGTCCAATTAAAAAAAAAAATTATCTTATAAAAGCTTTATAAACAAATATGGGCATTTGCGTGCTGGTACTTATGACATAAAGTCGAATAACTATTCTAAAATGGATAAAAAAGTTCTACTTAATGATGATGTAAATTCTGTATTAAAACATAAAAAATTTAGTATTTCAAAATTAAAAAAAATTAAAATCCAAAAGTTGCTTGTAAAAAAGAAAATAAATTTAAGTGTGAATCAGTTATTTGAATATATTGAGACTTCAATCAAATCTAGAGAGTATGCAAAATTTATTTTTACAAAAAGTGTAAATGTAATACTTGAAAAAATAATATACTTTTCAAAAAAGAAAAAATTAAAAGTTAAAGAAATTGAAAATTTAACAATAGATCAATTAATTAATTTACATAATTCTACAAAAAAAATTATTCAAAATAAAATAAATAAAAATATTAAAGAATCAGAATTAAATAAAATAATTAAACTGCCAGAAATTATTGTTGAAAAAGAAAATGCCTTCGTTGGTGCTTCGGTAGTAAGTATACCCAATTTTGTAACTGATCAAAATGTTACTTCTAAAATTTTATATTTAAAAAACAAAATAGAAAATAATTTAGACAATAAAATAATATTATTAGAAAATGCTGACCCTGGCTTTGATTTTATTTTCAGTTTTAAAATAAATGGTTTAATAACAAAATATGGTGGAGCTAATTCACATATGACCATAAGATGTAATGAATTAAATATTCCCGCAGCGATTGGTTGTGGAGATGCTTTATTTGAAAAAATTAAATTAGCTAATAAGATAAATCTTAATTGTAAAAATTTGTTTATAAGAGAACAATAAATTATGAAAAATAAATTTATATTAATATCTATGCGTCAGGACTATTTTTATAACAAAAAAGAATTAAGGTTTTGCATAGATGTAAAACTTATAGATTGGGTTTTAAAATTAGGATTTAATCCCCTTTTGGTTTCAGATATAAAAACATTAAATTATTTTTTAAAACAAAAAAATTTTAAATTTAAAGGTATATTGTTGAGCGGAGGGAACAATATAAATAAAAATTCTTTAAGATATAAAATTGAAAAAAAATTAATTGAAATTTCTAAGAGTAAGAAAATTCCACTTCTTGGAATATGTCATGGTATGCAATTCATGAATGTTTTTGAAGGTGGTTCTTTGAAAAAAGTAAAAAACCATGTTCGAATTAACCATAAAATTAATAGTAATTATTATTATCCATTAAAAGTTAATAGCTTTCATGACTATGCAATAAATAAATTGGGGAAAAATTTTGAAGTGATAGCTTATTCTGAAGATAACCAGATTGAAGCTATAAAGCATAAAAAATTTAATTGGCTTGGCTGGATGTGGCATCCTGAGAGAGGCAATAAATATAATAAAGTTTTAATTAAAATAGCTAAATCTTTTTTTAATAAAAAATGAAAATATACAATAAAAAAATTTCAATTAATCATCCACCTTTTATAATTGCAGAAATATCTGCTAACCACAATAATAGTATTAAAAGAACTTTAAAATTAGTTAGAGAAGCCAAAAGAGTTGGCGTCGATGCAATAAAATTACAAACTTATAAACCAGAGTCTTTAACTTTAGACTCTGACAAATCTCAATTTGTTATCAATGATAAAAAAAGTTTGTGGTACAAAAAAAGTTTATTTGATTTATATAAAAAAGGTGCACTTCCAACAAGTTATTATAAGGAAATTTTTAATGAAGCAAAAAAAAATGATATTATCTGTTTCAGCACACCTTTTGATGAAGAATCAGTTGATTTTTTAAGTAAATTTAAAGTCCCTGCTTTTAAAATAGCTTCATTCGAAAATAATCATTTTCCATTGATTGAAAAGGTAATTTCAAAAAAAAAACCAGTAATTATATCTCTAGGAGCAACCACATATAATGAAATAATTTATTTGTATAAATTTTTAAAAAATAAAAAATTTAATAACTTTGCTTTTCTGCAATGTACTAGTTCATACCCAGCTAAAATTGAAGAAAGCAATATAAAAACAATTATTGATTTAAGAAAAAAATTTAAAATAGAAATTGGTTTGAGTGATCATACACCTGGGATAGGTGCAGCAATTTCTGCAATTTCTTATGGAGCTAGTATAATTGAGAAACATTTTACGTTAGATAAAACTGCAGGTGGATTAGATGATATTTTTTCTATGGATCCCGATGATTTTAATCTTCTCGTGAAAGAGTCAAAAAATGCTTGGTTAAGCTTAGGAAAAACATATTATGGTTTAACAAAATCTGAAAAAAGACATAAAGTTTTTAAAAGATCAATTTATGCTAAAAAAGATATAAAGAAAGGCGAATTGTTTTCTGAAAAAAATCTTAAAGTCATAAGGCCCAATTATGGTCTTGAGCCAAAATACTATAAAAAAATATTAGGTAAAGTTGCAAAAAGAAATATAAGTTATGCAACACCCTTGAAAAAAAAAGATTTAAATTCTTAAAATAGTTTTCTTGAAAGTTTGCTTATTTTTCCATCACTCAAATGTATTTGTTTAAAAACTTTTGATGTTTCCTTAGGACTATTTTTGAAAGCAATACGTAGTATATTCATCCAATTAATGTTGTTTTTTTTTCTTACTTTTTCAATTTCATTGATTGCATCTAAGTAAAAATTAGTTGAATTATTTTTTATTTTATAAAAAGTAACTATATTTTTTTTAGAATTCAGTTCACTAAAGCCATTTTTTTCAAAAAAACGAATTGAAATGAGGTTTTTTTTTTTTAATTTTTGCAATTAGTATACAATTATCTTTTATTTTTTTTTCAAATAATTTTAAACACTGAGTTCCAATATTTTTATTTTGGCTTTGAGTTTCTAAAGCTATTGATACAATTATTGTATCACCTATTAAGTCCCCTCTAATATAACCAATTTTTGATTTTCCTCTATAACATGTAAAATAATATTGATTTTTATAATTTTTAATAAACCATTTGTTGTGATCTTCAATTTTTATTTTAGATGTATTTAAAGAATTTTTTCTATTTTTAGAACTATTTCGAATAGTAAAATATTTATTACTGTCAGATATATTTGTTTTTTTAATATTTATTTGTCCCATTCATTTATTATTCTATAATAAAATTTTCACGAATTGGAACTTCTTTTTTAAGAAGATATTTTTTTGCCTTAGCAGGCGTATGTTCCGTAAAATGATAGATACTTGCTGCTGCAAAAGCATCGGCACCATTTTTATATGCTTCATAGAAGTGATCGTAATTACCAGCTCCACCAGAGGCAACCACAGGAACGTTTACTAAAGATGATGTAATTTTAATTAATTCATTATCATATCCATTCATTAAACCATCATGATCAATAGAATTTATTACTATCTCACCCGCACCTCTATCAACACACTCAGTGAGTAAGTTTTTAAACTTTAAATTCGATTTAATTTTACCTAAGTTATAAAAACATTCGTAATTATGATTAATTTTTCTTACATCAATAGAAACCGTAATTGCCTGAGAGCCAAATCTTTTTGAAGCTTCATTAATTATATTTCGATCTTTAAAAATGATACTATTAATTACAATTTTATCTGCTCCATATTCAAAAAGATCATTCATTTGTGAGATTTTTTCAATTCCACCTCCAATAGCTATTGGAACAGTTACGCAATCAGTCATACTTAATATGAAGTCTTTATCAATCGTATTATTATTTCTAGAAATATCAAAAAAAAATATTTCATCCACATCTCTCGAATTATAGATTTTTATTGTTGTTAGAGGTGATCCAGCTGAACGTTTTTCATTTTCAAATTTATTCCCTTTAACAAGGGTTGTGCCGTTCCAAAGCATTATGGGAATTATTCTTACTTTAAGCATTTATAAAATTTTTTAAGATTTGCATTCCAGCATTGGAACTTTTTTCAGGATGAAACTGTGTGCCAAATACATTATCTTTATTTATTATTGATGGAAATTCTATACCATACTTTGTGGTTGCAATTAATTGATCAGAATTGACAATTTTAAATGAATAACTATTTACAAAATAAAAATCTGAATCATTAGGTAAGTTTTCAGTTATTAAATTTTTATTTAAAATTTTTATACTATTCCATCCAATATGAGGTAATTTTAAATCGCAACCTTGTTTATACATATGCTCGACATCACCCTTAATTATATCTAATCCATCTGATTTTCCATGTTCATATCCATAGGTACTTAAAATTTGCATCCCAACACAGATACCAAATAATTTATTATTTTTATTAGAAGAAAAATCTTTAATAGATTTTTCCCATCCTATTTTTTTTATTAGTTGAATAGCATCCTTATAAGATCCAACGCCTGGTAAAAAAACTTTATTAAATTTGAAAATTAATTCTGGATTTAAAATTATTTCTACCTCAACATTCAATTTCTTTAGGCTATTGTATAAGGATCTTATGTTTCCTATTCCATAATTAATTATGGCGACCTTAGTTGTCATATCTTAATTTTGTCAATGAGCCATCATCATCTTTGACTAATTTACCACCCTGGTCAGTTTTAAAGATTTTCTTATTAGTAAAATTATCACATATCTGGATAAAATCTTTTTCTGACATACCAATCTTTGATAAAATTTTATCTAAGGGTTTTCCCATATATGATTTTGGATATTTACCTTCAAGTTTTTTTGCTAAGCTTAAACCTTTGTTTCTATCTATTTTACCTCTTCTTATCATATAAGATAATTGATCAGTTGCTCTTGCAAATCCAAACTTAAGATATTTAAAATAATCATGAATACCATGCTGATAATTATCAATTTTTTCAAAATTGAAATAACAACCCTCTAAATTTTGCTCATACTCCTTGAAACCATTATTTTTTGAAATTTCAAAATTTCTTAAAGAATCCCATCGTTCATAATATCCAAGAAAAATACCTAAAATAGATTTTTCTCTTAATATTTCTTTTGATGGATAGTTATAAATTTCTAATTCATGTTTTTTAAAGCCATGATTTTCAATTAAATCTGATACTCTAAATCCAACAAGCCCTCCAAA
>MDSZ01105894.1_pt1 | contig 16831 bp, 18 predicted proteins | sample 811201 | NCBI WGS metagenome assembly MDSZ01 (sample SAMN05326647, study PRJNA326480) | marine metagenome | isolation source: seawater | place: Indian Ocean: North | collected 2010
ATCAAGCAGTATTAATTTTGGACTTCTATATAATGTTCTTGCTATTCCTAATCTTTGCTTTTGCCCGCCTGAAATTCTCACACCTCTTTCACCAATAATGGTATTTATACCATTAGGAAGATTATGTATAAATTCGTCTAATTTTGAAGATTTTATACAGTGGTTGATTAACTTATCTTGAATTTTTTCTTCCTCAATACCTATTGCTATATTATTTTTAATAGAATTATCAAGAAGCTGGATATCTTGAGGCACATATCCAATTTGTTTTTTAAAAAATTTACTGTGAAATAAATTTGCATCATCATTAACAAAAATTTCCCCGGTCTGAGGTTGAATTAAACCTAAAATAATATCTCCTAGTGTTGATTTTCCTGAACCTGTTTTTCCAATAATACCAAGTACATCATTTTTATAAAGTTTAAGATTTATTTTGTTTAAAATAATCTTTTCGCTAGTTATATATTTAAATGATATATCCTTAAGTTCTAAGGACTCGATATCTATTTCAGAATTAAAAGTTTTTTGTTGATTTTTATTTAAATTTTTTTCATTTATTTTTACTTTTTGATAAAACTTTGACTCTAAATCATTAATAATTATTTTTGCAGCATACATATTGCTCAAAACATGGGTAATATTTTGGTTAATGGCAGAGAAGGCAGGTATCATTCGCATTATTGTAAGCGCTGAAAAACTTAAAGTTGGAAGCAAAACAACTAGATCTTCCTCAAATTGTGTTAAATAAATTACAAGTAGCGACATTCCTATAATAGCCACTAACTCTAAAAGAATTCTTGGCATAGGATTGACAACTCTTATTTTTAATGTGTTTCTTAAAATTAATTTTAGGGAGGAAAAAAATTTATTTTGAAAAAAATCCTCTATGCCAAGTAATTTAATTGTCTTAGTGCTTTGAAAAGTTTGATTTAGAATATCATAAATTTTTGTTCTAAATATCGTTTGTTCTCTCCCAATTTTTTTAATAAAATTTTTAATAATTAAAAAAATCAATAAAGAAAAAAATAAAATAGCAGCAAAAATGGAAATAGTCCCTGTAAAGTTAATTAGCAGCAATCCTGAGACTAGTATTAACAGAAGCGCCACATCCTTAAATATACTTACAAATGAATATATAAAAATAGAATATCTATTTGACTCATCTTTGATTGAATTAATTAATCTTGAAGATGACGTAATTAAAAAATACTCATAATTATTACTAAGATATTTTGAATAAAGTCTTGAAGCTATTGTTCTTTCAATTCCAATCTCGATTTTGGCAAGCAACCAATTAAAAACAATTAGTAAAATACTTTTAAATAAAAAAACAATTGATAAAAAAATTGAAAAGTAAAGTATTAAATCTTTTTGACTTAATGAATTAAGAAAATTATTTAAATTCTTAGATGGAACTTTATCAATTACATAACTACTATCAGCAATAATTGTTACAAAAAGTGCAATTGATCCAAGACTTGCTAGCTCGGACAATGATACAATTATAGCTAAAAATAGTATAAAAAGTAAAAAAATCTTTTGTCTTAATGATAATAGTTTAAGAGTATATTTTGTTATATTTTCCATTTTAAATTAGATATTAAAGCAATTTGTCATTTGTAAGGCTTTATAATCATTTATCAAAAAAGTTTTAAATATATTTATAATTAATTAATGTAAAATAATACATTATAAATTATTGTTGTAATTATTATGGACCACAATGCTCATGTTCACGGCGTTCTTGATTTTGCTATTTCAAAAATTCAAAATGCAAGTTTATTATTTGAATATGAAATTGCTAAGAGTTGGTGGTACTCAAATTTATCAATTATAGATTGGTGTCAGACTCTATCTAATGATGTTTTTTATTCATTTGTTATATTTAATATATTTATTTTAATATCCATTTTAAATAATACGATTTATTTTAGTAGAATGTCTCTTCTAAAAAAAGTTTTTATTCCTTTGAAAATTTTTTACGAGTCAATTTTAATTTATTATATTCTAAAATTATCAGTCTTGTACATAGTGTACCCAATTGGAGAAATAATATCACTTAATAAATCAAATTTTTTTCAATTCTTTTTATTAATATCGTTTTTATTCTTTTATTTTATAATACTTGTTTCAATAATTTTCGCGATTTTATTTTTAAGTAATTTAGTTTTTAAAATGAAAAATTAATTAATTTGTTAATTTTTTTTTTTGAATCTTCAATATCTTCATTGTAATAAATTTTATCAAATAAATTTAAATTTTTATCATACAAAAGTGCAGATGCAGTATGATCTATTGTATAGTCATTCTTATTACCTCTTTTCACAAATTTAATATCCATGTAATTTGAAATAATCTTAATATTTTCAATCTTTCCTGTAATTCCTGTAATATTTGTATCATAATACTTAAGATATTTTTTTAATTCATTTACCCCATCACGATCAGGATCAAGAGTAATAAAAAAAATTTTCAATTTATTTTCAACATTAAGTTGTTTTACGGCCTCTGAAATTTTATAAAGTGTTAATGGACAGATATCAGGACAGTTAGTAAAACCAAAAAAAAATATTGCTGGCTTTTTACTTAAATCAATATTCTTTATTTTTTTGTTTTCGTGTGTAATTAAATTTATTTTTGGTAATGTATTTTTACTAAAAAAAATATTTTTATAGATTTCAAAAGTTTTAGGTAAATAGTTCACCACTATTAGACATGTAATTAAATATATAAAAATAATTAAAAAATTTCTTATAAATTTCATGACAAGTTATTAAATACTAGATATTTCAAATAAAACTTTTTTTGATCCAATATTTGAAAATATAAGCTCAACTTCGCATTTTTCTAAAGTTTTTATCTTCTTACTTATACCCATAAACATAAGATGATAAGAGCCATTTTTAAATTCAACAACTGAGTTAGCAGGTATTGATAGGCCATCTTTTAATTTTATCATCTTCATTTCTTCATTATCAATTTCAATTTTATGTATTTCAATTTTATTTGCAATTTTTGTTTTAATAGAAATTAATCTTACTTCAAAATTATTTGTATTTTTAATTAAAAAATATCCACTAAGAATATTAGGATTTGGAGTAATTTTAATTAACGGTTTTTGGATTTCAATATTATTTAAATTACTTTCCGAATATAAGTTACTTGGAATTAAAAGAAGAAAAAATAAAAGAATATAATTTTTTTTCACAAATATCTATTTCACCTATAATTGTAACACATTTTAAACGTAATAATAGATATTATAAAACTTTAAATTAGATTAAATATAAATATATGAAAAAAGTATATTATTGGTCACCATTTATTACACCAGTCGCAACAGTAAGAGCTGTGATAAATTCTGCTAATACTTTAAAAGCTTTTTCAAAATCAGAATATCAACCGTCGATTATAAACGTAGCAGGAGAATGGAATGTATTTAAAAAAGAGCTTGAGGATAAAGAAATAAATTTAATAGAATTAACTTCGTCCAATATAATTAATAATAAAAAATATAAAGGTTTTTTAAAAAGTAGATTAATTTATATATACATTTTTTTTCTAGCCTTTTTTCCCTTAATAAGACTGCTAAAATCACGCCCACCAGACTTTTTTATAATTCATCTAATATCTCCACTGCCAATGATAATAAATTATTTTTTTAAAATAAATACTAAAATGATTTTAAGAATATCAGGATTTCCAAAATTAAATTTAATAAGAAAGTTATTTTGGAAAATCACATTGAGTAAAATACACTTATTGACATGTCCCACAAAAGCAACAAAAAAAGACATTGAATTAAACAATTTAGTACAAAATAAAAAAATCAAAACTCTTTATGATCCGATAATTAGCCCTAAAAATATAATTTATAGTTTAAAAAATTCAAAGATAAAGCTTGAAGATAGAAATTATTTTCTTGCAGTTGGAAGATTGACAAGACAAAAAAATTTTACCTTTCTAATTGATGCATTTAAAACATTTAACGGAAAAAATAAAAATAAATTAATAATCGTTGGAGAAGGTGAACAAAAAGATACATTATTAAAAATAATTAGATCAAATAAAATCGAAAATTTGGTTGAGGTACACGATTACACAGAAAATATTTATCATTATTATAAACATGCTAAATGTTTTATCTTGTCATCTTTGTGGGAAGATCCAGGTTTCGTTTTAGTTGAAGCCTGTTATATGGGTTTACCAATTATCTCAAGCGATTGTAAAAATGGACCAGAAGAAATATTAGAATACGGAAAAAACGGAATTCTCTTTGAAAATAATAAAAAAACTAGCTTTATAAAAAAAATAAAATTATTTGAAAACCTTTCAAAAGATGAAATACGAAAACTCATTGTCAATGCTAAAAAAAAATCTAAAGAATTTACACCTTTAAAACATTATAAGAAGCTAATAATCTTGTTGAAAGAAATTGATTAATTAAATTATTTTAATTTTTTTTAAAAAAACTTAAAAATTTTTTTAAAATAAAAAAAGGTGATAAAAAAATAAATTTGAGTTTTTTTACTTTTATTAAAAAATTAATTTCTTTATTTATTGTCTCATAATAAGGATATTTATTTAAACAGTTTTCTAAAAAATTTTTAGCTTCAAAAATTTTATTACTTTCGATCAAATAAATTAATTTTATCAAATTTAATCTTTCGCTATTATTTTTTTTATTTAAAAAAATTATATTTGAATATATTTTTGTAGGATTTTCCATATTAAATAAAACTAATTTTTCGAGTTTTGACATACCTTTGCTTGAAGTTTTATAATTTAAACCAAATGTCATATCTTCAAATTGAAATTTATTTGACATGTATTTAAAAACTTCGTTGATAGTATCAGCTTTTTTGTAGAATGAATAAAAACCAGTCTCAATATTGATAATTGAGATATTATTTCTAATGTCTTTTCCTAAAGATTTTATTATATCTAAATCCTTACCTTGAACATCTAGTACAATCCAATCAATATTTTTAATTTTATTTTTTTTCAAAAAATTATTAATTGATGTTGTTTTCCTGTTTAAAATTTTTTTAAGGTTAAATCTGTGTGATCCATACCAAATTTTACAAATATCTTGATTTGGCTCAAGAAGACTTGAGCAATGTGAGTCTTTTGTTAAATAAAATTTATTCATCTTATTAGAGTTTGAAATTATAGAATTACTACTGACAATTTTTCTAAATTTTGTTTTCGAACTCTCAGATATTTTATTTGCATCAATCGAAACTAATAATGAATTCCTTGAAATATTAGACCATTTTTTAAAATCTGAACCTGATGAACCAATATGCATTAACGTAATTGGCTTATTTTTAAAAATTTCAAATTCAGATATTTTTTTGGATATTTTCAATTTTTTTTAATCCGATTTTATAAATAATTTTAAAGTTTTTAGATTATATTAATTTAAAAAACCACAAATTTCTATTTTACTAGTTAACTATCTTTTCAAAAAGATATATTTTATGGTACTGTTTTTATTAAGACAGTCTAAATACTATTTATTGCATTATGAATGAGTCTAACATTTACTATTTGTTTAATAAATTTCCAAAAAAGAGACCGCCACTCCCAACAAAATTAAAAAGCATATTTAATAAATTATATTTAGATAACAGAAAAAGCTTTTTGTCTCAATTGTCAGAGAGATGGTTGCATTTAGTTATTAAAGAAAGAAAAATAAAAAAAAAAACTTTAGAAATTGGAGCTGGAACTTTAAATCATTTGGAATTTGAAAATTTAAATAAAATTTATGATATTATAGAACCAAAAAAATTTTTATTTAAAGAAAATCCAAAAAAAAAATTTGTTAATAAAATTTATAATAATCTCAGAAAATGTAAAAATTCTTATTATGATAGAATAATAAGCTGTGCAGTTTTAGAGCATCATACTAATTTGCCAGAATTTTTATACCTAAGCTCACTTAAAATGAAAAAAAAGGGCTATCAATCGCACAGCATTCCATGTGAAGGTTATCCAACTTGGAATTTAACTTGGTATCTCATAAGTGGTATATTTTTTCAAATAAAATATAGATATTCGTTTAAATATATAATGAAACATGAACATGTGAACAATTTAGATGAAATCATAGAATTGATAAATTTTTTTTATAAAAAAACTAAGATTAAATATTCATATCCGTTTTTTAATAAGTATTTAGCTTTTTATGCTAATATAGAATTTAGTGAACCTAATGAAAAAAATATCAAAAAATACCTCAAACTTATGAATATAAAAAATAAGAAAAAATGAGATTTGATATATCATTTATTGTACCGTGTTATAATTGCGAAAAACAAATTATTTCAAATATAAACAAACTTGTTAATATAATAAAAAATCAAAATTTAAATTATGAAATAATCACCATTGATGATGGAAGTTACGATAATACATTTAGAAAACTTCTTTTATTAAAAAAAAAATTTAATTCTGTTAAAGTTTTAAGAAATAAAAAAAATATTGGAAAATCATTCTCTTTAATATTGGGAATAAAAAAAAGTAAATATAAACATTTAATAATTATAGATTGTGATTTACCGTATATTAATTCATTAAAAGAAATTATAGAGGGTTTAAAAAAAAATAATGATTTAGTCATAATAAATAGAAAAATCAAAGGAAGTAAAATGGTAGGCTTTAATCTTATGCCTTATCAAATATTAAGACATATTATTGGATCGATTATAGCATATTTAAATATAAAAATTTTAAAGATAGGTGTACATGGCGGTGATACACAAGCAGGTTTAAAAGGGTTCAAAAAATTTAAAAACTTTGACAAAATTAATTTTATCTCTAAAAAATTTTTTTTTGACTTAGAGTTAGTTCATTTATACAGCAAAAGAAAACTTAAAGTTTTATCTATTAAAACTAAATATTCAATTTCCACTTCCTCAGCAATCTCACTATTTGACTTTTCAAAAAACTTTTCAATTTTAACCGAGTATGTCAAAGTTATTAAAAAATATTCCAAAAAAATCTAATATTTTATTATTCTAATTTTTATTCTTTTGAATTAGATTTTTATAAAAACTTACATACTCGTGAGCAATTTTTTTTTCATTAAATTTTTCCTCTGCAATTTCCCTGCCTTTTTTGCAAATCTTGTTATAATTTTCTTCCTCAAAACACCATTTAATACCTTTTAAAAAATCTGAAACATCACTATTTTTAGCAATATAGCCATTTTGTTTGTGTGATATGGTGTCTTCAAATCCAGTTTTATCAAACGCTACTGTTGGAACCGAACAACATGCAGCTTCTTGCGCCACAATTCCAAAAGATTCAAGTTTACTAGGCGCTAAAAGTAAATCTGCCGCTGAATAAATTTCTATTAAATTCTCAGTTTTATTATTAATTTTTTCTATAAACTTAAAATCAATATTTAAATTATTGAACAATTCTCTATTTTTTCCTCCTAAAATTATTAGAAAAAAATTTTTAAAATATTTGTCACTAATAACATTTTTTAAAAAATCAAATCCTTTAATAGGGTTATCAATTCTTTCAGAAATAAATAAAAGTATTTTTTTATTTACTGGTAATTTTAATTTTTCCTTTGATATTTTTTTATCTTTTTTTTTCCACTCCATTAAATTAATTGGATAATGAATTATTGTAGAATTAGAACTTTTAAATAATAGACTTTTTTTTAAATTGTTTTCTTGCCATTTACTTGTTGCTACAAAATTTAAATTAAAAGATAAATATTTTTTTTTTTGAAGCCATACTAATTTATCAAAATCAAATGTGAAATTTTTATTTCTTCTGAAACTATTATATTTTGAATATCCATTTATATATCTTTCGTTATAACTATAGTGTTCCGATCCACAGTAAGGCCACATATCATGTAGAGTCCAAACTATTGGTTTTTCTATTTTAGAAATTTCTTTAAAGTTTATAAAATTATTTCCAATCCAATGAAGATTAACTATATCAGGATTTAATTTCTTAATAAGTTTTAATTTAAAAGTTGGTAAAATATTATAAGACTTACTAATTTTCTGGCTATTTACATTTGCATTAAATTTATGAAGTTTCCTTTGACAAAACATATTAAGTCTATCTAAAAATATTTCTATCTTACTTCCAGATGTAAATATCTTTTCAGAATTGCTCTGCTTATTTTGAACATACATAAGAGAGTCGACATTAGCTTTTAGCAAGGACTTATGTATTCTATTTGTAGCGATTGCCGCTCCCCCAGAGTTTTCATGGTAGCTCAAGTGTAAAATTCTCATATTTTATAATTTGCAATACAACTTTTTTTTTTATATCAATTTTATGAGTTTACGAAAAATTTAAATAAATAGAAACTAGATAAATTTATGAAAAATGATTTTGCAAATAAGATAAATAATTTTATGATTAATGACATTAAAAATATTACAAAACCAGTTATTTTAGAATTTGGTGTTAGAAAAGGTATATCTACACAAGAGTTTATCAAAATTTGCGAAAAAAATGATGGTCATTTATACTCAATAGATATTGATGATTGTTCAAATATTTCAAATAGTAGCAAGTGGACATTTATCCAATCTAGAGACGATGATTTTGAAACGTTAGAAGCTAAACTACCAAATGAATTTGATTTAATTTTTTTAGACTCTTTTCATAATGCTAATCATATAAGTAAAATCTTTTATTATTATTTTAAAAAATTAAAAAAAAATGGATTATTTTTCTTTGATGACATTTCGTGGTTACCTTACTTAAGAAATACGGATAGAGAAAATTTTAATTGTGAAATTAATAATCTCGAAACTTTTGAAAAGATATTAGATATACTTTTTAGCAATCAAGATAAATTAAGCTTATTTTTTTCTTTTGAAGGTTCGGGCATGGCTAAAATTGTCAAATTAAAAGAAGATGGATTGCAAAAATCAAAAAAAATTAAAACTAGAAAATATTCATTTAAAAATTTTTTAAGACGTTTTTATCTAAATATAATTAAATAAATTGCTATTTATTAATTATTTTTTTAAATTTATTTATATTTACAGAAGAATTTCTTGGAAAACTATCTCCTTTTATAATTGACGGACGCACATTAAATTTAGTTTCTTTGGCAAAATTGTAAATGCTTCTTCTCTTACCACCGATATTTATTATCCCTTTCTCATTGATTAATTTTTTAAATATAGGGACAAAATCATTTATAAATAAAAAACTAGATATTGCATTTTTAAAGGCATATTTATGAATAAATGGTTTTTCTGTGATACAAAGTCTCAAAATTAATGAATTTTTATACATTTGAACAGCACATTCTCCACCTAGTTTTGACCAAGCATAATTGTTAATGGGTAAAAGGGGGTCAATTTCTTTATAATTTCCCTTTGTCCCTGGATATACGTAGTTTGTAGAAAAATATATGAGCTTAATTTTATATTTTTGGCAAATTTTTACAATATTGCATGTACCAATAATATTTTTATCAATGCTCTCTGTAATATTTTTTTCGTGCAATCTCATTGGTCTTGATAATCCCGCTATGTGAATTAAAATTTTTGGCTTTATTTTTCTAATTTTTTTTTCCATTGAATCCATTTTTAATATATTAAAATCTTTCTTAGACATATAAAAAATGTTTTTTCCGTAATATACTTTTTTAAGCAATTTACAAAATTTACTGCTTGAACCTGTAATCAATATTTTTTTCATAAATGTTTATTATTTATTTTATTTTGAAAAAACTTTTGTATTTTGTTTATAACTATTTTTATTTCTTTTGATGAGTGTTCTTCTGATATTGGTAAACTAAGTATTTTTTTTCCAAGATTTTTTGCATTATTTATTTTTTGATTTCCAAAAAATTTTAATTCATTAAGCATATAAGGATAATGTATCATTGTTTGAATTTTATTTTTCTTTAAATATTTTAATAATTTATCTCTTTTGTTGGTTCTAATTACAAACTGATGAAAGGAATGAGTATTTTTTTTATTTAATTTAAACAAACTTAATCCTTTAAGATTTTTAAGTCCTTTAAAATATAACTCAGACAAATGATTTCTTTTTTTCATAACCTTATTATAATTTTTAAGTTTAATATTTAAAACGGCAGCATTTAAACTATCTAATCTAGAATTTCGACCTGAAAACTTGTGATCGTACTTATTCATTGCTCCATGATTACGTGCCCTCATACAGTAATTATAAATACTTTTTGAGTTAGTTACTATCGCTCCAGCATCGCCAAAAGCACCTAGATTTTTTCCAGGAAAAAAACTAAAGGTAGCTACATCACTAAATGATCCAACATGTTTTTTGCCTATTTTTGCTCCATGTGCTTGGGCACAGTCCTCAATAATTTTAATATTTTTTCCTTTGATCATTTCTTTTATTTTATTCATGTTTGACGGTATTCCGTAAAGATGTACAACCATTATACATTTTGTTTTTCTTGATATTTTCTTTTTTAAATCATTGAGGCAAATTGAATAATCATTTAAATCAACATCACAAAAAATAGGTTTACAATTATTCGATACTATTGATTCCGCGCTCGATATCCAAGTATTTACTGGCAAAATAATTTCAGAGTTAGGTTCTAATTTGAGTGACTTAATTGCAATCTCTAGAGCATCAGTACCATTGCCAACTGACACACAATAATTTGTTTTTACAAAATCTTTAAAATTCTTTTCAAAATTAATTACTTCGTCCCCTCCAATGAATTGTGAATTTTTAATTAAAGTATTTATTTTGCTTTTTATTTTACTTTTCTCTTCAATTAATGAATATAAATCAGTGAACTTAATCTTTTTCATTTATCTATAAAGATTTATATTTTTTTTTAAAATCTATAAAATCTTGTAAAAATTTATCCCTTTTAGATAAAATAGGTTTTTTAGTAAACCATTTATTTATAACTCTCCTATCGCTATAACTAATACCACTTTCATATTTTGGATCTCTATATTTTTCAAGATGATATAAAATTGTACAATTATTAGTTAAACATTCATATCCATGGGCATAATGCTTCGGCACAAACAGAATATCCCCTTCATTCAATAGAAATTTTGAAACCTTGCCAAAATTTTCAGAGTTACTTTTCAAGTTCATAACTACATCTAAAATTTTACCTTGTACTACATATATCAATTTAGACTGCTGATTCTTTAATTGAAAATGCAAGCCTCTTATTACATTTTTTTTTGATTTTGCTATTGCTGTAAATTTAATGTCCAAATTTATTATTTTATTTAAATAAACCTCTTGAAAATATCCTCTTTTATCAAAATATTTTTTTTGAATAATTTTAAAGGGCTTATTTTTATTTTTGAAATTTATTTTCATAAATTAATAATTTTAATATATATATAAATTACTACTTTAAACATATTTTTTATTTTTATATAAATGTTAATTAATACTTCAATCATTTTTCTTCTAACATCTATTATTACAGTTTCATTTTGTAGAAAATATAATTTTTTGTTAGACAAAAAATCTGAGAAACATAAAAAATATTTATCTAACCATAAAAGTCATTTAATTGGTGGTTTTTTACTATTCTTATCTTTATTTTATTTTTTTCTGTTTATAGAAATAGATTTTTTTTTGTTATCATTTCTTTTTATCATTTTTGTTATTGGCCTATTTTCTGATTTAAAGAAAATAAATAGTGTCTATTTAAGATTCTTTTTTCAAATATTCTCAATAATATGCTTTGTAAATTTATTAGATATTGAAATTAATAATACTAAAATTTTAATTATAGATTCTTTATTAAAATATCATTTATTTAATGTTTTTTTTGTTACATTTTGTCTTACGGTTTTAATAAATGGAACAAATTTTATTGATGGAGTCAATGGGGTTACAATTAAATATTTTTTAATTATTTATTTAATAATAAGAATATTTTTTAATGACTTTGCAATTGATCAGCAAATAATAAATTTTATTATTTCTATATTATCAATTTTACTTGTATTTAATCTTTTAGGTTTTTTATATTTAGGTGACTCTGGATCTTATTTAATTTCAATCTTTACAGGTATTTTTCTAATTGACTTTGCAATTAATAATCAAACTGTTTCCCCATATTTCATAATTGTATTACTATGGTATCCTTGTTTTGAGCTTTTATTCTCAATGATAAGAAGATTTCTCAATAAAAAAAAAACATATAGACCAGATACTAAGCACCTACATCAAGTTATTTTCATGACTTTTCAAAAAAAATTTAGAATTCAAAATAATTTAACTATACACTTTTTAACTTCTCTAATTATAAACACTTTTAATATCATCTCATTTATCTTTGCAATAAATTATATTCATAATTCTATAGCTTTAATAATAATTTTATTATTCAATGTTACTTCTTATAGTTATGTTTTTTTTCTATTTAAAAAAAATACGAATTAAATTTTTCTTTTAATTGATTTAAAGCTTAACAATATGAGATAATATATTGATTTAATATAATTAAAACCTTGATAAAAATAAAAAACCTTAAATCCATCAGACATTTTTTGAAAAAAATTTGATGATAAAGAATTTTCTGAGTAATTCCAAACAGTTAAAATTTCAGGATAATTATAAGCGTCAATTCCACTTTTAGTTACTTTTAACCATGCTACATAATCTTCTTTCGTTTTTAAAGGGGGGAAAAAGTTGTTACTGATTATTTTTTTATTAAGCATCACAGTAGATAAACCAATTTTGCAGTCTTTTAATAAATCTTTATAATTTATCCTTTTTTCTGAAAATTTAACTTCAATAATACTATCTTTAAAATTTTTTTTGTAATCACAAAATGTAAAATCATATTTATTCTCATTCATAAACTTTAATTGCTTTTCTAATTTTTTTGGGTACCAAAAGTCATCTGCATCAAGAAAAGCAATATAATCACCTGCCGAGTATTCTATACCTATATTTCGAGATACTCCGGCACCTTTATTTTTGTTATTTTTTATTATTTTTATTTTACGATTTTTACCAAACTTTTCATTTATCATATCTAATTCAACTAAGTTTGCATCATCATAAATTAGTATGATTTCAAAATTTTGATAAGTTTGGTCTAACACTGAATTCAGTGTTTTATAAATATGATTTATTTTTTTATAATAAGGTATTATTACACTTACAAATGACATATTTTAATTCAATAATTAGTGGAAAATATAAATATAAATTTAATGATTATCAAATAATTAATAATGTATTACTCATCAGCTAAATTGTTTTTGAATATTTGTGACTCTTTTAACAAAAGAAAGATCGTTAATTATTTAAAACAAAATAATGGTAATAAAATGTCTGTTTTAGTTGATGTGGGCGCACATTATGGGGAATCGATTAAAATATTTAACAAACATTTTGAAATTAATACAACTTTATCATTCGAGCCAAGCAAAAAAAATTTTCAAATTTTAAAGGAGAAAGTTAAAAATTTTAAAAAAGTAAAAATTTTTAATATTGCTATTGGTGAGATTTCGGGAGAGGTTGATTTTAAGCAGCACTTTGACTCCGAATCTTCGACAGTTGTGCGCATAAATGAAAATTCAAACTATTTCAAAAAAAAAAAAAAATATTTAAATTTTTTTTCAAAAAATAAAAAAAATTATTCTGTAATAAAAGTAAAAATAGATAGATTAGACAATATTTTGAAAAATTTGAAATTATCAAGAATTGATATTCTTAAAATAGACACTGAAGGATATGATTTTTCAGTAATCAAGGGTTTGGGAGGAATGATAAAAAATGTAAAATTTATATATTTTGAACATCATTTTCACAATATGCTTGAAAAAAAATATACTTTTTATGATGTAGATACTTTTATGAAAAAAAATAACTTTAAAAAAGTATTTAAAACAAAAATGTTTTTTAGAAAAACATTTGAGTATATATATAAAAACAACCTAAAATTATGACAGAATTAACTTTAATTATTCCAGCTAAAAAGGAAGCTGAATCATTACCTGTATTTTTAAAAGAAATTGAAAGTCTACAGGTAAAAAAAATAATAGTTTTAGAAAAAAATGATATTGAAACCAAGGAATCAATACGTCAATTTGAAAATATTCAAATAATTGAGCAAATAAATAAAGGCTATGGAAATGCACTAATTGAGGGCATTAATAGTGTTAATACAGAGTATTGTTGTATAATTAATGCCGATGGTTCCATGGATCCAAAATATTTAAACCAAATGTTAAATGAGTGTAAGAATAAAGATTTAGTTTTTGGCTCTAGATATTTAAAACCAGGTGGCGGAAGTAACGATGATGATTTTGTTACTTTTATTGGAAATTTTTTTTTTACAAGTATAGGAAATTTATTATTTAGACTAAATATTTCAGATATTTTATACACTTACATTTTAGGAAAGACTATCTCCTTTAAAAAATTAAATCTTAATAATGCTGATTTTAGAATCTGTGTAGAATTACCTATTAAAGCAAAAATCTATAAATTGACTTATATTTGCCTCCCATCATTTGAAAGAGAAAGAATTGGAGGAAAAAAGAAAGTAAACCCTCTAAAAGATGGATTGCTAATATTATCTGAAATTGTTAAGTTTTTTTTTAAAAGTAAAAACAAAGTTTAAAATTTATGAAAAAAAAAGCATTAATTTTTGGAGTTACGGGTCAAGATGGATCTTATCTTGCTGAGTTTTTACTTAAAAAAAATTATATTGTTCATGGAGTTAAAAGAAGATCATCATCAATAAACACTGGTAGGATTAATCATATTTATCAAGATCCTCACATAAAAAAACGAACATTCATCTTACATTATGGAGATATTACAGACTCCTTGTCCGTAACGAGACTTATTAATCAAATTAAACCTAATGAGATTTATAATTTAGCTGCACAATCGCATGTTCAAGTTTCATTTGAATCACCGGAATATACCGCTAACGCAGATGCACTAGGGGCTTTAAGAATACTTGAGGCAATTAAGTTTAATGGATTAGAAAAAAAAACTAAATTTTATCAAGCGGGCACTTCTGAGCTTTATGGTTTAAACGAAAAAATTCCCCAAAATGAAAAAACCTTTTTTCACCCAGCCAGTCCATATGGCGTAGCAAAGCTTTATGCACACTGGATTACTATAAATTATAGAGAAGCATATGGAATTTTTGCATGTAATGGAATTCTGTTTAATCATGAAAGTCCAAGAAGAGGGGAAACTTTTGTAACACAAAAAATTGTACAAGCCCTTTGTAAAATTAAAAAAAAGAAACAGAAAACTTTATATATAGGAAATCTTTATTCAAAACGTGATTGGGGACACGCAAAAGATTATGTAAATGCTATGTGGCTGATGATGCAAAAAAAGAGAGCTGAGGATTTTGTTATCGCGACGGGCCAACAGACTTCGGTTAAAAATTTTATTAATTTAGTCTCGAAAAGTTTAGGCATTAAATTATTCTGGAGAGGCAAAGGAATTAATGAAAAAGCATTCAATTCTGAGGGAGAGGTAATCGTTGCCTCTGATAAAGTTTATTATAGACCTCTTGAAGTAAATAATCTTCTTGGAGACGCAAAAAAAGCAAGAAAAAAATTAAATTGGAAGCCAAAATATAAACTTAATGATTTAATAAAAGATATGATCCATGAAGAACTTAAAAAGTTTAAATGAAAATTAACAAAAAAAGTAAAATTTTTATTGCTGGGCATAAAGGGATGGTTGGTTCAGCAATTTATCGCAAATTGTTAAAAGAAGGATATAAAAAAATTATAGTTGTTGATAGAAAAAAATTAGACTTAATAAATCAAAGTAAAACTTTATCTTTTTTAAAAAAAAATAAACCTCATTTTGTGATAATAGCTGCAGCGAAAGTGGGTGGAATTTTAGCAAACTCAAAATTTAAAGATAAATTCATTTACGAAAATTTGCAGATCCAAAATAATATTATTCATGGAAGTTACTTAGCTGGAGTAAAAAATTTATTTTTACTTGGTTCAAGTTGTATCTATCCTAAATTTTGCAAACAACCAATGAAGGAAAAATATCTTTTGACTGGAAAATTGGAAGAAACTAATGATGCATATTCTATTGCAAAAATCGCTGGTCTTAAAATGTGTGAATTTTATAGTAAAATTCACAGAATTAATTTTAAAAGTTTAATGCCCCCTAATTTATATGGGCCAAATGACAATTATGATTTAAAAACCTCACATTTTTATCCTGCTTTATTTAAAAAAATATATGAAGCAAAAAAAAACAGATTAAAGTTTTTAAAAATTCTTGGAACGGGAAAAGCAAGAAGAGAGCTTATGTTTGTAGATGATTTTGCAGATGCTGTTTTCTTTTTTATGAATAAAAAAATCACCCAGCCCTATTTAAATATAGGTATCGGCAAAGATTATTCAATAAACTGGTACGCAAAATTTTTAATGAGAAAATTTAATATTAAATTAAAAATAAAATACGACAAAACAAAACCTGACGGCATGCCTAGAAAATGTTTAGATATCACTGAAGCAAAAAAGTATGGATGGAGACCTTCTAGTGATTTCGACAAAGCATTTAAAATTACTTTGAAATATTTTCAAAAATCATAAATTTCTGTGAATAAATTTCTTCATAAAATTCTTCTGCCTGCCAAAAAAAATTATATCTATCCTTTGCTTGATAATGGACTAAGCAAAAGTGATTTATATCAAGGTATTAAAGTTTTAAGGTCTGGCAGAATTACAATGGATAAAAAAACAATGGAGTTTGAAAAAAAATTTGCAAAAAAACTTCGAATAAAATATGCATTAATGGTAAATTCTGGGTCTTCAGCCAATCTATTAGCAGCCTTTGCCTCGTGCAATCC
>MDSZ01176094.1_pt1 | contig 16827 bp, 11 predicted proteins | sample 811201 | NCBI WGS metagenome assembly MDSZ01 (sample SAMN05326647, study PRJNA326480) | marine metagenome | isolation source: seawater | place: Indian Ocean: North | collected 2010
CGCCGACCCGTGTCTCCCGCACGACGCTCGCTCACACAAGAGCAGCGGGATCCAGAAGAAACCCGCCGGGCAGGGTTCAAATCCCTGTGCCCCCACCTTTTTCACACGCCTCAAAAGCCGCGTGGTGCTGCGTTTAGGTCGTGTTCAGACGACCTTGCTTTCGCTCATCAGCCAGGATGAATCAAGGCCGTTCGGTCGAATCAGACCAAGGGGTTGCCGTCGGCGTCGTCGATCTTGCCCAGGATGATCATGATCGACTGGACGAAGGCCCATGGGCCGCTCACGATGGCACCAATGACGGTGATGGTCAGGATCAGTTGGACGACACCCATCTTGGTCTTGCCGAGGTAGAAGTTGTGGACGCCAAGCGCGCCAAGGAAAAAGGCGAGCAAGAACGCAACGATCTTCTGTTTCGGGGCGGCGGCGGGCATGGTGGCTTGCATTGGGGCTGCTTCCATGTGAAAAAAATCCGCTTCGCGGATTATATCCCTTCCTCCGAACGAGAGGCGATCGGGCATGCTTGGCTCAAACGAGTGGACGACCGTCGGCATCCATCAGGCTGCCCGTGGCCATCATGATGACCTCAATGAGGGCCCAAATGCCGGTGATGATCGAACCGAGTCCGAAGGTCAACACGGTGATGAGCAGTTGTGCGACGGCACGTCCGGTGTGCCCGAGGTAGAAGTTGTGGGCACCAAACACGCCCAAGAATACGGCGAGGAGGATGCCAATCAAGAGTTGCCTCGGCGGGTTTTGCGGCATCATCATCATTTGGCCTTGACCCATGGGCATGGCCATGGTTTGCCCGGCCATCATGGGCTGACCTGCTTGCATGCCTGCGGTTTGGGACACTGGAATCGCCACGGGTTGACCGGTGACCATCACTTGTTGTCCAGGCTGCATGGCCTGTGCTTGTTGCGGTTGTTGTGCGGCAGGGTCCCAGGGGGCGGCGCCTTCGGGTTGCATGCCTCACGCTGTGCTCCGCGCCCCATCAAGGTGCCCCCTCTGCGAGACAAGGGGTTGAACGTCATCTTCATGCAGGTCACCCATGTCCTCAGGGCATGGCAGCACCGCGCATTTTGGCCGTGGCCCTCGTCGCGCTGTTGCTGGTCCCCTTGGCCGGTTGCCTCGCTCCCATCGAGGGGGTGCGCCTTGAGGGCAGCCACGGGCAGGTCCTGTTGGAAGGTCAAACGCTGACCCTACCCACCATGGCTCCGGGACCGCTCGCAGATGACGTGGCTCCGTGGTGGGAGCGCACGACCTTGGACCACGATCGGAACGGCGTCCACGATGCGCTCGACGGCGTGCTTGGTCCAGCGTGGATTGGTTTGTCGTACGGTACCACCGTCAATGACGGCCACGTGGCGGCGGTGGAAGCCCTCGGCCTTCCGGTCGAATTGGTTGTGCCCGCCGTGGACGCCCTCTTGCTCGGTCAAGTGGACGCCAGCATGATTCCCGCCTTGCGCGCTCTTGATGACGTGGTCATGGTCGAAGCCTACGGCGAACTGGTCTTCTGGGGCGACGTCCAAACGCCTGCGGTCAAAGCCAGCTCCTCCTCGGTCTATCCTGACGGAGCTTGGGACCTTGGCGTCAGCGGCGAAGGCATCGTCATCGCCATGGTCGACACCGGCGTGGACAACGAGCATCCCGGCTTGAACGAGAAATTCGTCGCAGGGTACGACGCCGTGTGCTACCTTCACAGCGGCCTGCACCAGTGCGTCCTCGCCGGTGGTCGTGCGGAGGACGGCTCCTTTGACCCAGACGACGCCCATCAGCACGGCACGGCCTGCATGGGCATGGCCGCCGCGACCGGCAAGATGGCCGACGGTTCAGACTCAAACTTCACCGGTTCTGCCCCTGACGCGGCGCTCGTTGACGTGCGCATCGGCACGGACGTCGGCGCAGGGCCCTTCGAGAATTACCTCATCGCCCAGGAATTCTACGAATCGGCCATGAACGGCCTCCAGTGGATCATCGACCACAAGGACGACGCGTGGGCCGGTGCCGATGAATCGGAACACGGCATCGACATCATCTCCCTCTCGTGGGGCATCACCAGCCACGAAGACGGCGGCTCAGACGGCGAGGACATGCACAGCCGCATCCTCAACGAAGCCATGGAAGCAGGGATTGTGGTCAGCGTCGCGGCCGGCAACGACGGCCCGGACAACGACGGTCTATCGGGCATGGGTTCCTCCTCACTCTCCATCACGGTCGGGGCCACCGACGACAAGGACACCATCGACCGCGAAGACGACACCATCGCCGGCTATTCCTCCCGAGGGCCGCGTCGCGACAACGGAGACAGCAACCCGCTCAACGAGCTCAAGCCCGAGGTGACCGCCCCGGGCACCAACATCGTGCAGGCTGAAGGGTGCGTGACCAGTGCGGGATGCCACAACGACGTGCCGGGACAAGACGCGGCCGACAACGGCTACACCAACCGTGGCTCCGGCACCTCCTACGCCACGCCCTCTGTTTCGGGCATCATTGCGCTCATGATGGAGGCCAACCCCGACCTCTCGCCGATGGAAATCAAGGAGATTCTCAAGTTCACCGCTGAGCGCCGTGGAGAACCTTCGGCACCCGACGTCGATCCGTATTGGAACCGGGACTTCGGCTGGGGCATGGTCGATGCGAGGGCCGCGGTTGAGATGTCCTTCCTGTTGCTCGAACAAGGCACGACCGGTTCCATCGACGTCAGCGCACAAGCCCATGTGGACAACGTCAGTCAAACCTCGAGTTTGGTCACCTTGACCGGACAAGCATGGGCGCAAGGCGCTCCGCTGCTTGCGGTCGAGTACCGCGTGAACGGTGGTGAATGGCGCTCGGCCACCTTTGACGCCAGCCTTGGTGACCTCGCTTCGCTCGAGCGCCTGACGTGGACGGTGGCCCTCGACCCCTCGGCCTTCGGAACCGGTGATCACGACGTTGAGGTTCGGGCGCTCACCGAAGACGGCGTCTCCCTGAGCAGCTTTGCGTCCTTCACGGGAAGCGCCGCAGGAGCAGGCGCCACGGGAGGGACCTCCTTGGTGACGGTGGCCACCGTGCTTCTGGCCATGGCCATGACCGTCGTGGTGATCCTGAAGAGCCGAACCGACCCGCCGCTTCGCCTGGCCGTTGCGGACGACCCGAAGTCCAGCGCAACGCCACCAGCGCTTCCTGAGGACGGTACGGCTTCGCCTTGAACCGCCCCCTACGTCTTGAAAAGCGAATCTGGAGTGGGTGGCGCATGCGGACGTACGCCGAACGCGCGCGGGCCATCCAGCCCACTGGCGTTCGCAAGATGTTCGATTTGGCCGGAGAGGACACCATTTCCTTTGGTCTGGGCGAGCCTGATTTCCAGCCCCCGCCCGTGGCCATCGAGGCCTTCCATCAGGCGATGTTGGACGGTCGCAACAAGTACACGACCACCGCAGGACTTCCTGCGCTCCGCGAGGCGATCGCCAAGGGATGGGAGGTCTATGCTCCTGGCATGACGGCGGACAACGTCTGCATCACCATGTCCGGAACCAACGCGCTGATGAACCTCTTTCTGACCCTCGTCGACCCCGGGAAGAAGGTCCTTCTCCCAGAGCCTTACTTCCCGTTGTACGGTCCCGACGCCACCTTGGTGGGTGGAAGCGCGACCTACTACCCCTGCCGCTTTGAGCATGAATTCGTGCCTCAGATCGCCGACCTCGAGGCGTTGGTCGATGACGACACAGTTGCCGTCCTGTACAACTTCCCGTCCAATCCGACAGGCGGAACCATCGACGCAGGCCAACGCGATGCGCTGCTCGAGTTTGCTCGTAAGCATGACCTGTGGATCATCAGCGACGAAGTGTACGATCGCATCATCTTCGAAGGCGAGCACGTCTCCTTCCTCGGGGCGGGTTACGACCGCGTCTTTGTGGTGAATTCCTTTTCCAAAACCTTCGCGATGACCGGTTGGCGCATCGGGTACGTCATCGCAGAAAACGTCGAGCACATGCGGGAAGTCACCAAGATTCAGTATTACCTCACGGCCTGTCCAAACGACGCCATGCAGTATGCGGTGCTGGCGGCCATTGAGCAGGCTTCGGATTACCCCGACGTGCTCGCCAAGGAATTCCAAGCGCGGTGTGACCTCATCACCGACCGACTCAACGCCATGCCCGGTGTGCAATGTCACCGTCCGAAGGGTTCCATCTACGTCTTCCCCAAGGTCGAGGTTCCCGGTTACACCAGCGAAGAACTCGCCCTCGAGGTGCTCAAAGACGGCGTGTTGTGCTCACCCGGAACGGCCTTTGGGCCAAGCGGTGAGGGCCATCTTCGCTTTGCGTACACCATTGGTCGCGAGGACATTGCACGAGGGATGGACCTGTTTGAGGCCACCCTCCATCGCCTCCGAGGTTGATGCCCGTGTCGATGCTCGGGCTCACGTTTCGGCTCGTGCTCGGCGTGCTTCTTGGTCATCTGCTGCCACGTTTGCCGATGCTCATCTTGTGCCGGACCAAGGGGTTCAATCTCCGGTTCGCGCCCCATCCTGCGCCCGTACGCCTTGGCCCCCATCTGACCGCACGGGTGCTGCTCATGCGTCGGCTTTGGTGGGGCACCCTGCCGCTGACCCTCCTTCCCATGGCCTTCGGTGCAGCAAGCCTCAGAAGCGGCGATGCAGCCTTTGGGTTCGGGTTGTGGGCCGGTGCGGGATGGACCGCCATTCAGCGCTTGGTGGCCTTGACCAACGCACAGGACGTGCCGGTTACGATGACCACCGCGCTCCGCCTGCAGGCGGTCATGAACGCCTGCGACGAGGAGACGGCGTGTTGTGCGCACCCTGAGCCTGTTTGGGAAGTCATGGGCATCCGTTGTGCGGCGTGCCGCACGGAGCTGGACCCGATGCCCCGTCCCGATCTCGGCCGACCACGGAGCGAGCGTTGGCCGATGGCGATGCTGCGTTTGTGGATGGCCGACGGGCATGCGCTGGGCCCTTCGGAGTCCGAAGCGTAGGCGTAAGGTCGGCGCATCGAGCACCTCAGAACGGACCAACCTCATAGCCTGTCCATCCTCAGAGCAAGAGGATGCAGCCAAGGCGGGCTCCTCTCCTGCCACGGCTGTGGTTGAGTTTCATCCTCCTGCTGCAGGTCTTCGCGACACCGTTCGTTGCGTTCAGCCTGACCTACCTGCTCCAGTTCGAATGGAACGACGCGCAGGCTTCGCTCCAATTCCGCTTTGACATGATGCCATGGATCACCGCGGCGTCGTTGAGTTACGGGATGCTGGCGTTCCTGCTGGCCGCGGTGTTTGGCGGATGGCGGCCTCTGCCTGTCGTGGAACGTGGCGGTTGGGCCGCTGCCCTTGGGTTCTCTCGGGCGCCGCGACAGGCGGACCTCATCCGGAACGCCCGCCATGATTACGCCCAATCGAGCCACGGCCGCTTGGCCTTGCTCACCCACGACCGGGTCCAACAAGGCCACCCCATCACGGTGACTCACGGCGGATTGATCCTTCTGGCCGTCCCCTTCCAGACCGTCCTCGTGGTTTTGCCCATCGCCCTGATCGTGGCGATGCCTGAAGGCTTGGTCCACGAAGACCGAACCTTGGTCATGGCCTTCTTGCTGTACGTGCTCGCGCTGCTGTTCACCTTCCGCATCTATCACCTGTTTGCCGCGCGGTTGGTCGGCGCAGCCGCCACGATGCGCCGTTTCCTCATCACCGTGACGCGCTTGTCCAACCTTGCCCCCATCTTCGTCCTCTGGCTGTTGGGCCGATTGGCCAGCACCATTGTGCTCGCGTGGTTTGGCAGCGACGTGGACTTGACCATGAACCTCGAGCAGGCCGTCTTCGGCACGCTGCTTGGGGATGCCGTGGTTCCCGACAGTTCCTTCCTCGACCTGATGACCGCCCTTGCCGTGATTCCGCTGTCCGTGCACGCTACGCTGGCTTGCCTTGAGGGCGGTGGCTTGACCGTGCCACGATGGCTTCGACCGTCCGAGGAGCGAGAAGAACGCGCTCAGGAACAAGCCGCTCAGCGCCGTCATGACCGTTTCCAAGCCATCGTCGAAGCCGTTCAGCCTCATGTGCCGTTGCCCGTCCAGTCAGGGCTCCTGGCGGTCATCCATCAGGAACAGGACGACGACCACGTCGAGCCTGAAACCGAGGATGAGCCTTCTGGCTTCGCCGTTCGAGGCCTCGGTTGAGGTTTGGACAGGCCACGGCGACCTTCATATGCCCCTCCTGTGTCGCTCAACTGTGACTTCCATGTCCCACCGACGAGCCTTCCTTCTTGTTGGCCTGCTTCTGCTGAACAGCCTTGCCCTTGTGGTGACGGCACAGGGCGCCCACGGGCGCGGAGGAAGCAAGGACGATTTCTTGGTCAACACGATCACGGTTGGGAATGTTTCGAGTCCCGCAGCCTCGTGGATTCAACCCGACGGCGCCGTCATGCCCTACCTCTTCATGGACGAGTCCGTGGAGATCTCTGTCGAGGTTCGCCGTCTCGGAAACGCCCAGCTCGGGAAGTCCGCGCCCGTGACCCTCGAAGTCGTCCACCCCATCGGTTACGTGATGCAGACATGGTCGTGGAACACCAGCGAATTGATCGGTTCCATCGGTTCGGACACCAACTCCGTCGTGTGGACGCCTGACGTGGCCCACTCCATCCTCAACACGTCCACCAACGAACTCCATGGCGGCTTGATTTTGCGGGCCTCGGTGGATTACCCACAAGACGACCGCAACGAGAACGACGTCAAGGAGCAAGCCGTCCCCATCGCCATCCAGTCCGATTCGATGGACGGTATCGCCGGCACCAGCCTCGGTTTCATCCCTGGCCGCTATCAGGTTGGAGGCGGTGGCGCCACAGGAGCAGGAAGTTGGACCACCGCGGGCACCGACGAAAACAACAGCGACGTCGGCAGCAAGCACTGGCGCCACTCTCAGCCTGGCTCAAATTACCCCTCCAACGCTTACGATCGCCTCGTTCGCGGATTCTTCACCACCACGCAGGACTGTGGGCCAGGTGCGGCGCTCGACGGCGAGTTGTCCTTTGTGTACCAGATTTACGCGTGCCGTGACGCCTTCTACTCGAACAATTTCATCTCGACCCAATTCCACGTTCGTGCTTGGGGCGCCACGAACAACGGTGACGCGGTGTCCATCGAGATGTGGCGCCCACCCGGCCAGTACAACGACCCGATGCAGTCCTTGCATTGGAACCTGACCAAGGGCGCACCGGCCAGCGGGTCTGGGGCGTGGACCAACCTCTCTTGGGACCCCCAGGTGGACTGGGCGCAAATCCCTACGCTCAGCAACCCGGACATCTTCCTCGGTGGCAACACGTGGTACTACGGGCTCCTCTTCTATTCGGACAGCAGCGGCGCCAGCGAAGGCATGCACGTGGATGACTTCATCCAGTTTGGCATCAGCAAGGTGGACGAATTCACGTTGGACGTGGACTGCAACAACCCGGAGAGCGGGTTTGCCTCCCCGCCAAACGGCCTCCTCGTGCTCAAGTGTGACGTGACCAACAACGGGTACAAGCCGGCTCCAGTCCGCGTGTTTACTGAAGTCAGCAACGCGTCATGGATGAGCCCCTACCTCCAGATTCGTATCGACGCCGACCTCAATCCGAACGACCACGACAACAACGTGATTCTCCAGAATTTCGATGCGGGCATGACGACCAGCGTATGGCTCAACCTTTCGATTCCCCCTGGTGCCGACGTCCAACAACAGGACTGGAACGTGACCTTCTACGATCACAGCAACGGCGACATGAAGGGCATGCTCAGCATTCCTGTTGGCGTGACCGAGCAACACAGCGTGCAATTGGACAGCAACACCGCCTTGGTCGCTGATACCTTGCTCCCCGGTGAATCTGGCCTCGTTCCGTTCCGCTTGCAAAACACGGGCAACCGTGAGGCGAACTACCGCCTGAGCACCGTCTTTTCCGAGGACGATTGGACGGGCGTGGTGGAGAACGAGACCGGTGCGCCGGTGCCGATGCCAATCTCCCTCAGCAAGGGCGAATCCATGGACCTGCACCTCAACATCACGGCGTACGAGTTGGCGATTCCCGGCACGACCTCCTTCAACCTGCGCGCCACCTGCCCCACGTGCAGCGGTCCACTGTTCGGCACCGACGTGCTCGTTCGTAACATCGAGGTGCCAATCCTCCGCTCCTTGAGCTTCACATCGGAGGAGGATCAACTCAGCGGGCCAGCCAACGGTCAGGCGCGCATCGTTTCACTGACGCTGCTCAACACCGGAAACGCCGAAGAGCAGTACAACCTCGAACTGCAGCAATCCAACTGGAGGCTCCAGGCCGAATTGCTCACGGAGCAAACCCCTGTGCTTGACGCTTGGGACGGTGAGGCCAACATCGCTTTGCGGTTCAACATGCCACTTGGCCTTGAGCCCGGCTTCTACACGGCCACTGTGGTCGCGCGAAACGTCGCTGACAACACCGTGGGGCAATCGGTGCAGATTTCGGTTGAAATCCTTGACACCGCAGCGGTCACCGTCCTCGACGAGGACGCCGACCAATCCTTCATCCCCGGCGACCCAGCCCAATCGATGGAATTCGAGATCCGCAATGACGGAAACAAGGCGGACCGCTTCAACGTCAGTCTGGTCGTGCCTGATGGCATGATCGCCGAGGCCGGGTGGCAGGTCAGCCCTTGGATTGCTCCAGGTGCTTCTGAGAACGTGAGCGTCAGTTTCTCCTTCGTGTCAGGCACGGAAGGCGAGTTGACGCTTGGCGTCACCGCCACGTCGCAGAACGACCCCTCCATTTCGGACACAGGCAACGCCCTGTACCGCGTGGGTTCGCAAAACTGGTTGCGCATCCCCTCGGTCATTCCGCTCGAAATCGACACGGCGGACGCGGACCACACCATGGAACTCACCGTGCGCAACCAGTACACGACCGCTCAGGCGGTCGCCATGGAACTCGACGCCGGCGAGGCAGGCAGCTACATGCAGGTGCGCATCAATTCACAGGACCGCAACTTCGTCCTTCAGGTCGGCGAAGAGCGCAAGGTCACCGTAGAGCTCATCATTTCCGAGACGACCCTCGACAACCTTGACGAGGACCGCAAGACGGTCAACTTCACCGTCTGGGCGCGCTCAGAAACCGTCAGCGATGCGGCGGATGCGCAGATGACCGTCACCATGGTGCGAACCGCGCCGGTGGACACGACCGACGGTGAAGCCGAAGGCGGCAGCGGTGCGGTCCGCAACGTGATCATGATCCTCCTGACGGCCGTGGTCGTGATTGTGGGTGCTCTGGCCGTGATGCGTATCATCGGCGGCATCGAAGAAGACGCCATCGACGACTGGGCCGACGACGGCTACGAAGACAGCCTCCAGGCGACCTATGCGGGCGTCAAGGCTGCCCCTGTCATCCCCACCGAGGCACCGCCCGCTGGTGCCCCGCCGGCTGCACCTGCACCTGATGCCCCGGCTGCTCCAGAAGCTCCGCCTGCCGAGCCTGTTGCCGCGGCGCCCCCGGTGCCCGCTGAAGGCTTGCCTGAAGGCTGGTCCATGGAGCAGTGGCAGGCGTACGGGCAGATGTGGCTCGAACAAAACGGCCGCGCCTGAGGCCTGCCGGCATTGGACGCAGGGTTGAAGGCAACCCCGCCCTCGCAAGCATCGAGGCGACGTCATGTATCAAGGACAACAGGGGCAAGCCCCCATCTTCATCCTGAAGGAAGGCACGCAGCGCACCCGTGGCCGAACGGCCCAGTCAAACAACATCGCTGCGGCCAAGGCGGTCGCCGATGCCGTGCGCTCGACGCTCGGCCCGAAGGGCATGGACAAGATGCTCGTTGATTCGATCGGCGACGTGGTCATCACCAACGACGGCGCAACCATCCTCAAGGAGATGGACATCGAGCACCCCGCGGCCAAGATGATCATCGAGGTGGCCAAGACCCAAGAGCAGCACTGTTACGACGGCACAACGTCGGCCGTGGTGCTCGCCGGTGAGCTGCTCAAGCGCAGCGAGGACCTCATCGAACAGAACGTTCACCCGACCATCATCTGCGAAGGGTTCCGTCTGGCGGCGGAACATGCGATTCATTCCCTCGACCAGCACGGTCTGGCCACGGAACACGACGACAACATGCTCCTCGAGGTCGCGAAGACCTCACTGACGGGCAAGTCTGCCGGAGCGGTCAAGGCCTTCCTTGCCGACATCTGCGTGCGCGCTGTGAACGCCGTTGGTCGCGTCGAAGACGACGAGCGCCTTGTCGATCTCGATGACATCAAGGTCGAAAAGCGCCAGGGCGGTTCCATCCGTGACAGCACGCTGGTCGACGGTATCATCCTCGACAAGGAACGCGTTCATGCTGGCATGCCACGCGTCGTGACCGAAGGGCGCATCGCCCTCATCAACTCGGCCATCGAGGTCAAGAAAACCGAAGTGGACGCCAAGATTCAGATCACGGACCCCAACCAACTCGCCGCCTTCCTTGAGGAAGAGCAAGGCTACATTCGTGGTTTGGTGGAGACCATCTGCGCCACGGGTGCGAACGTGGTCATCTGCCAGAAGGGCATCGACGACCTTGCGCAGCACTACCTCGCCAAGGCGGGCGTGTTTGCCATCCGCCGTGCCAAGAAGTCCGACATGGAGGCTTTGGCCAAGGCCACCGGTGGCCGTGTGGTGACCAACATCGACGACCTGAGCGAAGCCGACCTCGGTCAGGCTGCTCGCGTCGAAGAGCGAAAGATCGGTGAATCCGACATGACCTTCCTGACCGGTTGTCCTGAGGCGAAGTCGGTGTCCGTGCTGCTTCGTGGTGGCACCGAGCACGTCGTGGACGAGATTCGCCGTGCCTTCGACGACGCCGTTGGCGTGGTCGCGGTTGCCTGGGAGGATGGCGCGGTGCTCACAGGTGGGGGTTCCGTTCTGGCCTCTCTGTCTCGAGAGTTGCGAACCTATGCTGAAGGCGTGGGCGGCCGTGAACAAATGGCCATTGAGGCCTTCGCCTCCGCCCTTGAGATCGTCCCTAGGACGCTTGCGGAAAACGCTGGCCTTGATCCTGTGACCACCATCATCGACCTGAGGAAGGCCCATGCGGACGGCCAAGTGCATGCCGGCATCAACGTCTACGAAGGCGGTGTTGCGGACATGCTTGCTGGTCACGTTCTGGAGCCCGTTCGCGTGGTCGAGCAGGCCATTCAATCGGCCACGGAAACCGCGACCATGATCCTCCGCATCGACGACGTCATCTCTTCCAAGGGCGTCATCCCGTCGGAAGGCGAGGGCATGGACGACTTCGGAATGTGAGGTTTGCATCCTCGCCGTCTCCCGTTCCCGTGGTGGTTCGGAGGGAACCTTGAAAGGCCCCTCACGGGTGGCCAAAAACACTCACGTCGAGTGAGAGCAGGGGTGATTCAATGTCGGTCATCGCAAAGGTCTGGGTTGAGCCCGATTGCATCACCTGCAACGCCTGCGAAGACATCTGCCCTGAGGTGTTCAAGGTCACCGACGATTCGTCGATGATTCTCGCTGAAGTCCGAGCCGACGGCGTCTTCGACATGAACGACGGCGCCAAGTCTCCCCTGACCGGAACGCTCGGTGCTGACCTCGCAGATCTCATCGTCGAGGCCGCAGAGGCTTGTCCGGTCGAGGTCATCAAGTTCGAATTGGCGGCAGGAGCCGCTGAAGAGGCAACTCCGGCCGCGGAGGAAGCCGTTGAGGCTCCACCCGCTGCAGCCGAAGCCGCCGCAGCGCCCGCTGCTGGCGTTTCTGACGCGCTGGCTGCGGTGATGGAAGGCGACCGTTCCCTCACCGTGATGTTTGGTTCTCAAACCGGCAACGCGGCCGGTCTGGCTGAACAGACCGCGAAGATGGCCGCTGATTTCGGACTTCAAGCCAAGGTCGTGGACATGGACGAGACCGATCCCTCGGCCCTTGCCGCTGGACGCCTTCTGATCATCACGTCCACGTGGGGCGAGGGCGAGATGCCCGACAACGCCGAGAACCTGTGGCAGGCGACCAACAGCGCCAACCCCGCCCTCGGTGGGACGCACTACTCGGTGTGCGCCATTGGGGACACCTCGTACGATGAGTTCTGCAAGGCCGGTACCGACTGGAACGACAAATTGGCCGCGCTGGGCGCCACCTCGGTTCGCGACATCCAACTCTGTGACGTGGATTACACGCCCCCGTGGAAGGTCTGGGTCGTTGAAGCGCTCTCTCGCATCGCCTGTGTGGACGCTTCCGGGACCTTCCACGAAGCTCTGGTTGACGAGATGTTGGCTTACGGAACCAGCGGCGACGACGATGGCGTCGTCGACGGTGACTTCGCTCCAGCCACGGTTGTGGCCGATGAGATGTCGATCACGCTTCGCTTGTTCCGTTACGACCCCGTGGCCGCGTCCTCCGGGTTCGACTCCGTGGCCTGCGCCCTGCCCGGGCACGCGACGCTCCAAGACCTCCTCGAGGCGGTGCAAGGCGACCTCGACGGCAGCCTTGCCTTCCGCCGTGGTGACGGATGCGGGACCCCAACGACCGCTCTTCGCGCGAACGGCCGCGTCGTCCTCGCGGATGTCGCTCGTCTCGACGCCCTGGTGAGTGAAGGCGGTACGTTGCTGGTCGAACCTTTGCCCGGTTTGCCGGTGGTTCGTGACCTTGTCGTGGACACTTCTCGCATCGAGCGTCAGCGTGATGCGGCCAAGCCATGGATGCGGGCCGATCCCCGTGCAGGTGAACGCCTCGCGAACGGATCGACCATGGGCACCATGGCCTCCGCTGAGGCCACGTCCCTTCACCAGCGCTTTGACGCGGTGTCCGATCTGGCGGCCCACGGCATGTCCGACACCACGCCCCACGACGACGCTTATCTTGGCCCTGGCCTCCTCACCCGCCTTTGGCAGCGCGCCAGCGACCCTCGTTGTGGGGCTGATTTGCGCCGGGACCTCATGAAGACCCTTCAGCAGGAAGGGGGCATGTGGTCCGAGACCGACATTTCGTCCATCCGTCGTCAGGGTGAAGACGGTCGCTTGGTGGCCGAGGCGATGCTCGATGCGCGCGGTCGCCTGCTTCACGAATTCCGCTTCGCTGGCCGCTCCGGCCGTCACGTCAAGTGGTTCTCCCGCACCGTCAAGTGGTCCGGAAACCTGAACGAGACCATCCTTGCGGCCCAAACGATGGGCCCACTTGGAGCGCTGATGAACCTCCCCGCAACCGTCCGTATGGCGACCGGGTTCACCCGAACGGGTGGTCCGCTCGCGCGTGACTTGCAAGGCTTCCTCGCTCCGGGCAAGATGCCCAAGTTCGTGAATTCCGTCGTCGATGACCACCATGAGGTCAAGGCGATTTTCGACGCGTTGGACCGTCGCTTCTGAGGTGAAACCATGCCAGCATTGAGGTACGCTTACTTCCCCGGTTGCGTGGCGAAGGGTTCCGCTCGTGAAGTTGAAGACGCCATGCGCGCCGTGGTCAAGGCCTTGGACATCGAACTCGTTGAGATGCCTGGAGCCGCCTGTTGCGGTGCAGGTGTCATGAAGCAAGCCAACCACAAACTCCAGTTGACGCTCAACGCTCGGACCTTCGCCCAAGCTGAAGCGATGGGGCTCGACGTCCTCACGCCGTGTGCCACCTGTCAGGGGAACATGTACGAGGATCTCGCGCTGCTGCTGAACGACGAGAAACTCCGCGCGGAGATCAACGACGTCTTGGAGCGCACCTGCGGCATGCGCTTCGAAGGCGAACTCCGCATGCGTCACCTCCTCCAAGTCGTGGTGGAGGACGTTGGTCTCGCTGTCTTGCGCGACCGTGTGGTCAACCCCATTGATTTCCCCGTGGCAGGATACTACGGTGTTCCCATGCTCCAAGAAGGCGCTTCAGGCGACGACGATCCGATGAACCCACGCTACTTCGACGTTCTGCTCGAAGCGATGGGGTCGACCTCGGTGGCCTACGACGGCGCCACCCGATCTGTGGGCTTCCCTGGGTTGCTGGGCCGTGAGCGCACCGCCATGCTGCAAACCGCAGAAGTCCTCTCTGAAGCGAAGGACGAAGGGGCCTTGGTCATGGCCACCGCGTGCCCCCTGAGCCACTTCAACCTCGACGTGTACCAAGTGAAGGCCAAGAAGGTCTCCGGCCGTGACACTGCGCTTCCTGTGGTTCACCTTCCAGAACTGATGGCCTTCGCCCTCGGTTTGCTCACCGAACGGTACGCCCAACTTCGCACGCGTGCCCTCGTCATGGGCGCCTGATCACGCGTGCAGTGCACGGTGCACTTCGGCCGCTCGGCCGGCTCCGATTCCGGCAGCTTCCTCCAGTTCAGCGACCTCGGCATTGGCGAGGGCGGCGATGGAATCGAAGGATTCGGCCAAGGCCTTTGCCGTGACCGGACCAATGCCGTCGATGGCTTCCAGCAAGGCGGCTCGACGACGCCGTGACGCGTCAGCCCATCGTTCGCTCAGCCCGTGGTGTTCCTGTTCGTCCTCCAACGCACGTTGAGCGGCCATGAGCGCTTGATGCGTGGCTTCCTCCGCCTTGGGTGCTTGCGCCGCTTCCAATCCGTCCAGCCATGCGAGCTCCCGACGTGCAGCAAGGGCGAGGAAGGCGGCGGATTCGCTGGCATCTCGAACGCAGATGACCGACAAACCGAGGTCAAAGGCCATCCATGCAAGCGCTCCATGCACGGCGTTTGGATGCGTGCTGCCTTCCAAGCCCTGACCGGTTTCGAGCAAGAGGCCTGCACGGGGTGCTGCGGCCGCGAGGCGTCGCACTTGACGGAGCAAGCGACCGTCGCGAACCGAAGCGTGCAGGTCCTTGGCCGTCTTCCGCTCAAGCAGCAGCCTCGGTCCAATGCGCACGTCGCCGGTCACGAGATGACGGAAGGTCGGTTGAATGCCTCGTGCACGCAGGCCAGCGGCCAAGGTCGAGGAGGCCTCACGGCGGTCGAGGATGATCTCCATGTGCCCTTCAGCATCCAATCCGCTGGAGACCGAACGACCGTCCAGCACGATGCCATGGTCATGCGGCTGCGACGTGGGCCGGGGGGCGGGCTCAGGCCTTTCTGCAGGCTTCTCCCACCCAAAGAGGGAGGCTTGGCCAGGTTGTCGGCGTTCTTCGGGGCGAACCTGCCCGGCCCGGTGCGGGACCGCTGTTTTGGGTTCGGGCGTCTCCTGCACTGGGGCGGCATGGACGGGCTTGAGCCGGTCGCGTTCACGTTGAACGAAGGCGGATGCTGGAACCGTGGTGTCGTTCGTGGTCACCTCGAAGGCTGAAAGCGGGTTGCTGTCGGCCGTGTAGTCGTGCAGGCGGCGGGTGCGTCCCAGGCGCCTCAAGTGGTCCATCATCCGCCTCTCCCGCGCCACCGAGGCTCGGAGCATGTGTGCGTCCCTCGTTCCTTCAGCGACGAGCATCACCACTTCGCCGTCGGCGTGTCGGCCCGTTCGTCCCCGGCGCTGGATGGCACGCACGGCGCTGGCCACAGGTTCGTAGAACACCACCAAGTCTGCTGCGGGGATGTCCAAACCCTCTTCGCCCACTGAGGTGGCGATCAGCACGTTGGCCTCTCCACTGCGGAAGGCATCGATTTGAGCCACCTGCTCCTTTTGGGTCATTCCTTTGCGGTCACCGGTCTTGGATTGCCCGACGAAGGGGATGGGCCTCAGATGTTCGCTCAGCGACAGCCGTTCCACCAAACGGTCGACAGTGTCACGGTATTCGGTAAACACGAGTGTCTTCGTGCCTTCCTTCTCTTGGTGGCGTTGCTCAAGCAAACGTTCCACAGCATGTGGTTTTGGATGCAGTTCCGCGACCTGTTGGAGGCTTTCTCGAAGGTCGCGTACGGCCGGTCGTTCCAACAACCGCCCGACCTTCTTCCGTTCCTCGCCTTTCTTGGCGGCTTGTCGGTCAAGGAAGGCCTTGGCGACCTCCATCCCCTGACAGCGAAGCAAATCGAGCAACATGTGCAGGCGCCGGAGGTCCGAAACGGCCCGCGCCGCTTCGTAGCCGCGCCGGTCACGGCGGGCGATGGAGGCCGAGGCTTTGCGCTGTGCATCGTCCAACATGGCTGCGGTGATGTGGCCGGTATCGGCAAGGTAGCCCTGACGCCGGAGGCGATCGGCGAGGTCCCGTTCCTCCTCCGCAAGCGGGGCGATGAGGTGCAGCAGGGTCTCCGGTAGGGCAAGGTGCTCGCTGGCCACGGACAAATCGACGGCATATGGCGCCAATCCGGGGTCCTCCCTGGCATGCACGCTCCACCGTTCGATGCCGAGCCGTCGTTCCACTTCGAGGATGACGTCACGGTTCGTTCCGGGGCTGGCGGTGGCGCCGAGGAGCACGGCAGAGGGGGCCATCTCGCGCACCAAGTCTGCGACTTGAGCGTAGGCGTGTTGGCCGCGCGCGTGGTGTGCTTCGTCAACGACGACCAGCGAGAGTTTGCTCAGGTCGATGGAGCCCGACATGGCGTCGTTGCGGACCACCTGTGCCGTCGCGAGCACGATCCTTCCCTTTGCCCACAGATCTGGACGCTTGGCAGGCGGGGTTTGGCCGGTAAACATCACCACGTCCTCTTCTTCGACCACGAGATGGGCCAGGAGCATCCTGCGGTGTTGGGCCAGCAAAGCGACGGTTGGGGCCAGAAGGAGGACGGTACCGTCGTGGTGGAGGTGGTGCGCGATGACCATCCATTCTACCGCTGATTTCCCAAATCCGGTGGGCATGACGACCATGGTGGAGCCGGCAAGGGCTGATGCAACGGCCTCCAGTTGGTAGCCACGTGCTTCCACGCCCCCAGTCAACCTTGGATGGAGGACCGAGGGCATGGTGGTCCACTTACGTCGAAGGGAGATAAAGGTCGTCGGAAGGTGGAGTGGTTCCGAACTTCAGCCAAAACG
>MDSZ01045164.1_pt1 | contig 16826 bp, 11 predicted proteins | sample 811201 | NCBI WGS metagenome assembly MDSZ01 (sample SAMN05326647, study PRJNA326480) | marine metagenome | isolation source: seawater | place: Indian Ocean: North | collected 2010
AGAAGAAGAAGAAGAAGAAGAAGAAGAAGAAGAAGAAGAAGAAGAGGAAGAAGAAGAAGAAGAAGAAGAAGAAGAAGAAGAGGAAGAAGAAGAAGAAGAAGAAGAAGAAGAAGAAGAGGAAGACGAAGACGAAGAAGAAGAGGAAGAAGAAGAAGAGGACGACGACGACGACGACGAAGATGCCTCGGTCGAAGAAGAAAGCGAAGAGGAATCTGAGTCTTAAAAGAGATAGCGCGAAGCATAGCAGTAAGCAGACTTGTAATTAGTTTTTTTTGTATACTTTGTTTATTATTATTATTATTATCTAGTAGTAAGACAACGTGTTTCTCTCTCTCTCTTTCTAATGCGTTTGTGTGATACTGTTCTTTCTCTTTCTCTTTCTTCTTAGATATCCGCGATGTCGTCGAAATCGAAAAAGTCGTCGTTCTCGTCTCTCTCCTCTTCGAACGTGTCGGTTTCGTTCACCCGAATGGACTCTGGAAGTTCTCCGTATGCCTTTAAACTTCTTGCCTCTTCTGCCGTGTACTTCAGAATCACGTCTGCTTTTTCGTCTTGAAAATCTCTCAAGCCGAGTAGGATGATATCCGAGGTGTTCACCCACACTTTTTTTCTCATCTTTCCTCGAATGTGGCACAAGCGTTTCACGCCATCGATGCACTGCGCCTCTAAGCGTCCGTTGCCTAACATTCTCAACACTTGCGCGTACTCCTGTCCATCCTCTTTGAAAATCAACTCTCTCTTCTCGTCCGACTCGTTTTTTCCTCTCCTTCGGTTCTTCCCGCCTTTTGCCTTCGCTTTCGGCATCGTCCTTTAGTATATAACGTTCTTCTTCTGTTCTTCTTCTTCTTCTTCGAAAAGAAATTATTAAAAGTAGGTCTCTCTTTCAAAGACGGGCGGCGACCTTCTTCTTCTTCTTCTTCTTCTTCTTCTTCTTCTGTCTCGCGTCGTCAAAGGCGCTCGTCCTCCGCCTCGGGTTGTTCGAAAAAAAAGGAGATCGACGAGACGTGCCTTCCTTTTCCTCCTCCTCCTCCTCCTCGGCTTTTTGTGGCGCCTCTCTCTCTTCTCTGTGCTTCTGAGAACGTGTTCGTGGTGGTGGTGTCGTCGTCGTCGTCGTCGTCGTCGATAAGAAAGAAAGAATCACGTCAATCGATCGTTTTCGTTTTCTGTCGTTCAAAGTTTCGTCGTGAAAAAACAAAAGAAAAAAGAAAAGAGAAGAGGGGCCCACAGAGACACCCCCTCCTCCCTTTTTTTTTGCCCCCCTCCTTTTGGGTGGGAAAGAAAAAAAGAAAGGAGGAGGAGGAAGACAAAAAAAAAAAGAAGAAGAAGAAAAGGGAAAAAAAGAAAGAGGTTTTTCTGCGGTGTGTTGGACGTGTGGTGTGTGGTGGTGTTGCATCATCATCATTATTATTAGTAGTAGTAGTAATAGGAGGACGAGTATCGTTCGAAGATATATACACAAAGAAGAAGAAGAAGACGTCGTGCACTTCCCTCCACGAAGGAAAAAGTCGCGACTTGGCTCGCCGAAGAAGAAAGACTTGGAAATGATGATTCAGAAGATGATGACGAAGTCGACGGGTCCGAAGAGCCTGTCCTGCTGCCTGAGACGAACGACGACGCGGAACAAATGTCGGACGACGACGACGACGACGACGAAAGCGACGACGACGAACGCGACGACGAACGCAAAGAGCGAGGACGTAAACGATGACTTTCGCTTTTGTGCACATCATACTCCTGGGACTTTGGGAACGACGACGTGTTCGCCGTCGCACAAAAACGGGAGGAAGGGAGAAGGAGGACACTTTTTTCGTCGCAACGCGATGACCATCACGAGGAACAACAACACGAACAATAGAAGAAGGATGACTCCGTGTGTATCGTCGTCGTCGTCGTCGTCGATAAATACGGCGACGACGACTGACGCGAATGCGTCGTCAAAAGACACCAACGGAGGATATAAGAGAAGGGACCGTCTGGCACAAATAAAGGGCACGGATAACGGGAAATCAAAAGTAGGGGAAACCTTAGAGTTGAAAGGATGGGTACGATCTGTTCGATCGCAAAAAGACCGCGCGTTTATCGATGTAAACGACGGGTCGGACATGTCCGGAATGCAAATGGTTGTTCTGCAAGAACGCGCGAACGAAAGCGCATGGTCTTTAGTCACCACGACGCCGAGCGAAGTCTCAACCGGAGCGTCCATACGAGTGAAAGGAAAGGTTGTCGAATCACCAGGGGGGAAACAATCCGTGGAAGTCGTCGTGGATGAGTTGGAGATTATTGGTAAAGCGGACCCGTCGACGTATCCATTGCAGAAAAAAAGACACACGTTAGAATATTTACGAGGGATCGCGCACTTGAGACCAAGAACGAATACCATTGCCGCGGCGTCGAGAGTGAGAAATCAGTTGGCGTTTGCAACGCACCAGTTCTTTCAACAGAATGGGTTTTTATACGTGAACACGCCGATTATTACCGCCTCGGATTGTGAAGGCGCTGGAGAACAGTTCCAAGTGACATGTTTGTTGAATGGATTGGAAGGCGGCGAAGAAGAAGGAGGAATAAATAACGCTCCGTCCGAAGAACAAATTGAAAAAGTAGAAGAACAAGTGAAAAGTCAAGGCGAAATCGTGAGGAAAATTAAAGCAGAGAAATCCGAAGGCAACGCGACGAAAGAGGATGTAGATCGAGAAATTAAGAAATTGTTGCGGTTGAAAGAAGAGTTGGAACTCGCGTCGAATCCGAAAACGACGACGGCGAAAGAGTTGCCGAAACTCAAATCAGGAGCCATCGATTACGAACAAGATTTCTTTGCCAAACGGTCGTATTTGACTGTCTCTGGTCAGTTGAATGGTGAAATCATGGCAAGCGCGGTCAATGACATTTACACGTTCGGTCCGACGTTCCGAGCGGAAAACTCAAACACGAGCAGACACCTCGCGGAATTTTGGATGGTCGAACCCGAGTTGGCGTTTGCGGATTTGAACGACGACATGGATTGCGCGGAAGCGTATTTGAAACACTGCATCGCGCATGTTTTGAAACACTGCGACGAAGACTTGGCGTTCTTCGAAAAGAACATTTCAAAAGATAACTTAAGAGAACGGTTACAGAACGTCGTCGATCAAGATTTCGCTCGAATCACGTACACTGAAGCCGTCGAACACGTCTTATCGGCGAAGAAAAAATTCGAGTTCCCGATCGAGTGGGGAAGCGATTTACAATCCGAACATGAACGATACATTTCGGAAGAGGTGTATAAAGACCGGCCGGTGATTGTTCGCGATTATCCAAAAGATATCAAAGCGTTTTACATGCGCGCGAATGATGACGGTAAAACCGTCGCGGCGATGGACGTTTTGGTGCCAAAAGTTGGCGAATTAATGGGAGGTTCGCAACGAGAAGAACGATTGGATGTTTTGGAGAGAAAGATCGAGGAAGTTGGGTTGGAGAAAGAATCATACTGGTGGTATTTAGAGTTACGAAAGTACGGCTCGGTGCCGCACAGTGGGTTTGGTTTAGGTTTCGAACGGTTGGTCCAATACGTCACCGGCGTGGAAAATATTAGAGACGTGATTGCGTTTCCTCGATATCCCGGCAGTGCGGATTTCTAAAATACCTGTGGTTTTTCCTATACTAACTCCAACTAATCTACATATATTCGAATATTACTTCTCTTTTCGCCCGCGTGACCGAGTGCAAACTCCCAGAGACGCACACTATTCCTCTGCCACCATTCTTTCGCACTAAAACATCTTTTGCGTATTTCATAGCCTTTGAAAAATCCTGAACGACGACTCCTTTGAAATGCTCGTTTCCAGCAATCACTTCGGGTGCGGTCGATCGCACATCTTTCCCGGCAACGTCCACTTTTGTGGCAACCATTTCAACCATCGAAGGTGTCTCGGACAATGCTTTCAATATACCCGAGTGGTTTTTATCCGATGCCATGGCAAGGACAAACACGATTGGTTCATCATTCGAGAAGACTTCGAGGAGTGTTTTTCTCAAGCACACAGCTGATTCTTCCGTGTGTGCACCATCCGCAATGATTGTGATATTGTCGCTATTAGTAGTAGTATCTGAACATTGTGGTCGTCGGAGGATCTCAAAATTTCCAGGCGATGAAAACGAAGAACATGATTCAAAACCATCACGAATGCTCTTCCAGGTGAGTTTATCCCATTTTTTTCCTTCGGAGGCGTTTCTCATCATATAAGACAAGACGTTCAAAGCTAACTCGGCGTTTTCTCTCTGGTGTGGACCGAGAAACGGTAGGTTGATGGATCCGTTGAATTCTTCTTCTTCTTCTTCTTCTTCTTCTTCATTCTTTCTTTTCCGAACGCTCACGGAGACTCTTTGTTTGAGCACCATGCCATCGTCATCACTAATATTTACCAGACGTACCTTCGCGTTGTTTTCGATAATAACGCCACCCTGGTTATTGATACCTTCACGAATCAATTTGTCCACTTTTCGATCGTTTTGATGCCCGATGAATGTCGGGCGCGACGGTTTACAAATGCCAGTTTTGGCTCTGACGATGGATTCTATGCTTCCTCCAAGCGCGTCCACGTGTTCCTCGCCAATGTTCGTTAATATCGAATATTCCAACGAGTTTTCGTCGAAAACATTCGTCGCGTCACGTATCCCACCTAATCCAACTTCTACTAAAGCTATGTCTACCTTTTTCTTTTCGAAATACTTCAACGCCAATGCCGTCAACACTTCGAAGTGCGTCAACTGTTTTATTAATAACAACGTCGATCTATCTGTTTCTTTAACATTTAAATCTGTTGTCTTCCAACACTCTTTGAATAACTCGCACAAGTCTTCGTCGTTGTATTTTCCGTTCACTCGTATTCGTTCCGCGAACGAGTGAACGTGTGGGGATTTATACGTGCCTACCGCATATCCGGCTTTCTCCAAGCAAGAAGAAAGTAAAGCAATTTGTGTGCCTTTGCCTTTTGTGCCACCTACGTGAATAGTTTTGTACGTTCTCCCAGTGTGAGGGTTGCCCAAGAGCTTCAAAAAAACGTGCATTCGCTCCATATTAAACACATCGTTCGAGTCTTCATCTATTCCCGCTTTGGACGGGATACCTTTTTGTTCGTGATTGACAAAGGATTTCAACAACTCGTCCAATCCGTGGTCGTTGGAACGAGAAGAAGAGTGTAACAAAAATTCTATTCTGTTCTGAAAAAGATGCGACCAATTCGCATCTTCCACTCTGTTACTCCGTGTGCAGGGTAAAAGTCTTCTAGATGCTACGCGTAGTCTAGCCATCATCATATTCGCCCTCTTTCTCCTCGTGTGAGAAGAAGAGGGCGAGGAGAAAAAGTGGATGGAGTAAAAAATGCCACATCTTTTTGGCTTCGGTCCGACGAAGAAAAAATTAATTTTGTACGCTTTAACACCACATTCCCGATCAAAATATATCTACAATAATATCAAATTATATTTTTATACACGGCCATTGCAATTTTTGCTATTAATATAATTCTATGATAGTTGAATTATTATTTTTTTCGGGAAAAAACTCGAAAAATAATCTATCTACTCAGATTTTGTGTAATTTTCCTGAGTATTTAATTATCTTTTCTTCAACTGTTCATTAATAAATTATATATTCGTGTTTCAAACGAATAAAGTATTATGAACTAACTATATTGGGGATAACCAAAAAATTGGATTGAAATAAAATTTGTAATTTAAATATTTACTCAGCATATGAAACATTTACGCATATAGAGTTAAATTAATATTAATCATATAAATATTTAATCACATGCACTCATTTAAATGCAAAAGTTCGTTTGGGAACAAGTCTTTTTTAAATGGTAGCTAAGAAAAATTTCCGTTTGGTCCTCCTTTGTTTTTGGCGAGGGACAAACACGCCATAACACACGAAAAGGCTAACTCTCTTCCTTCCTTCGTTCCTTCCTTTCATAGAAGAAATAATAAAATGCACATCACCAACGTCGGTGGTTCCTTAACCACCGCAGTGTGTTTGTCGCTAATCGCGTGGTCGGTTCGCGTTTTGAGGTCGTCGAAGCCGAACCTTTTGAAAGATTTGCAAAGTCACTTGAAGAACAAATCGGAGGACTCTTCGGCACGCAACGAAAACAAATCAACGTCTATCAACTCAATTAAAAAGAAAGCTCGCAGCGCGGCTCGGCACGAGAGTTACGCTCGATTATCTCCGGTCGTTTTTTGGCTGTTAGTGGAAACGAAAGCGGTGGAGTTTTTTATCATCGACGTGAGCGATCGAAACGAAAGTTCAGACTTGGTTCGTGCCTTGCAAAGACGTTTCATTTCGGAGGAAAAAGAAGAGGAAGAGACGAATAAGAATAAGAACAGTCACAATAAATCTTTATATTACGTGCGAATGGATCTGAGCGAAGTCTTATTGCTTCTCAGGAATAGAAACTCGCCGTCTTCCACCACTTCAACGTTTCATAAACGATACCCGAGAACGAAGATTCCTGGTTTTCGAAGCAATCTAATATTCGTCTCGCCGCACGGCAAACATGCTGCACAAGCTGCCGCACAAGCCTCCAGTTTAGGCTTTTCTCGATGTAGCACGGTTGTCGGAGGAATGGTTTCTTTGATCCCGTTGTTAGATTCGGACATGAAATCGTTACTTTCTGAGGAAGACGTTTCCTTATCGCGAGATGCGTTTATGACCTTATTGGAAAGCTCATACCTCCTCTCCAGCGGCGCTGCAGTCATCATAGATATACGAAGGTACGACGAAAGAGCGTATTATGGATCCGTCAGAGGTACCGTCCACATGCTCGTCGATCACATCCCGAAAGCGTTGTTATTAGGCGATGAAGATTGGTTCCGATCGTTTCGATTTCCAAAACCAAAACCGGAAACCTTCGTCGTTTTGTTGACGAGCTCCTCTTCGAGAGCGAACTGGGCAAGGCAGGTGTTCAGTGACGCCGGCGTGACGAACGTGAAAACGTACTCGGTCGAAAATGGGTTCGCTTGGGCGCAACACTCTAGGTGCACGAAATACGAAATGTTCGAGGAAGGCGAGAAACCTCCAGAAGTCGTGGATTTGGGGAGTAGCTTACCGTTTTCTCGAGCGAAAGGCGAAGGCGAGTTGAGAATTGACAACGTTTTGGTCAGTTGATTGATTGTTGAGAGCAGAGAGGTAAAGAAAGAGTACGAGTACGAGTAGTAGTAGTAGTAGTAGTAGTAGTAGTAGTAGTAGTAGTAGTAATAGTATTTCATGGGTAGGAGCAAAAAACATAGTAGTACAACAGAATGAGAGATAAAAGTTGTTTTTTCTATCGTACAGTAATTCGTTCCTTCTTCACAAAAATTAATTCCTTGGTTATTATTATCAACGCAACGAACTCGCGAACGAATAAAAGAGAAGACGGCCATAACGATGACGGCGAGGATGAGCGTGTCTTCCTCGACATCCCCATTGGCGGAAAGAAATCCAATCCATCGTCGTCGTTGTCATCATCTTCAACGTCCAAGAAGCATCAACAACAGAAGAGGAGGAGAGGAGGTCACGCAGAAGAAAAACGCGACAACGCGAGTAAAAGCGTTGCAAAAGGACTCTTCTTTCTCCCTGGACACTCTGCAAGAGAAGGCAGAAAAGTTTGTGAAACACGTGAAATCGTATCGAATCACTCGAGTCGTCGAAGGTGAAGACGAGGGAGTGGAAGAGGAACGACAAATTAAGTATTCTTCGGAGAAGAGTTCGATTGAAAAAACAACGAGTGCAAAAAGTAACAACGATAACAACAACAACAACAACAACAACAACAACAACAGAAGAAGAAAAAATGACATCGAAACATACGGTAAAACGAACGAGGAAGAAAAGTACACTCTGGTTTGCGCGCAAACGTACGAAACCGATCGAGAAACGAGAGACTTGGTCTCTGTGGAAATAGCACAGAAAGGGGCGTTGCTAGGTTCTTTGATGATGGAGAAAGTTTTGGAGCAAGGGTGGTGGGACCATACGACTGATATGCCGTCGCCCGGAAGCGCAGAATTAGCTATGGATGCATCTCCAGCATTAGAATTCCAAGCGTTAAAAAGACAACAAAGAAGAGATTTAAACGCAAGTGTTCGCCAAACGATTGAAAAAGAGCTGGGAACGACCGTTGATTTCAACGCGCTCGTGAGGAAAGTCATCGAGAAGGTTTTTGAAGAATCCTCCGGGGTGTTACCAAATGAAATTCCCTTGACGAAACAAATGACGGAAGAGATTCTGAGAGACGTATGCACTTCTCCGAAAGTCATTTTGTATAAGAACACTCTTCTATATCTATCAGAGAACGAGGAGGAGTTTGCCATCTCGTCCTCGAGAAGAGATTTTAGCATCCAAGCAGAGTTTGAAGCCAAAAAAGTCTCGTTGACGAATAATAATCTGCACCCTTTAGCGGTGGTGACGCTGTCGATCATCGAAGACATGTCCGTTTCGATTTCGGAAGGGATCACAAAAGCCGTGTTATCGACGAATGCGTTTGGTCTCGTCTCAAACTTGAAATCTTCAAGAATTTTAAACAAGTTTCGCAACCAACAGAGATTTTCCAAGTTTCTGTTCGATAACTATCGCGACGTGGAGAACATTTTCTCGGATAGGTTTGAATTGTACGGTTATTACGCAGAGACCGATCAGTTGATCAAAAGAACTCTGTTCATGCAAAGAGTCAACGAGTTGGAGAAATTAAGGGGTCTACGATACTTTGTTTCCATTGTTCTCGAAGCATTAGATGTCTTCGTACCTGTGTTGTTTCAGGCATGGAAAAACGCGACAAAAGTAGCCACATACCTCCTAGTAGTTGTGTTAGGAAGAAGCATTGGGTTAGTGTATCGAGGAATTAAAGACGTAGTGGACGATTCGATAAATCGAAACAGCGGAATGGGGAGATTTTAATAAATTGATGACTTTATTTAGTGTGAATCTCTTTCAGTTTTTCAAGTATATTAGCATTACACATATTGTCTATCAGTCGGCGACCAACTGCAGACGAGGACTTTCTTCTTATTCTATTATTCTTCTTCATTCATTTTCTATATTTTCTTATTGCAAATTGAACATGCGTCTGGCCAAGTTTCTTTGGATTGACTGCGAATCACTCCCAATGTCGACGTTCGCTTGCGAGTTCATGGATGTCTTCGCGATGTCCACTTGCAAAGCGAGTTCGTTGTTTCTGTGACGAACAGTCGTAATGTCTCCAATTTGATCAGCTGTACCCATATCCTTCATGAATTTTATGAACTGCATGAAAATACCCGGCAATGTGCGATAGCTGGCGTAGTTGATACCGAACTTTGCCGCCTCCTCTCTGACAATTTTCGCGATTGCTGGATAGTGGACGAAGCAAATCGCCGGGAACATATGGTGCTCCACTTGCAAGTTCAACCCACCGGTAAAAAAGTTTCCGATTCTCCCACCCCAATCAGCGGAGGTGACTAATTGCTGGATGCCCCAATCTCTTTCCCAAGCTTCCCCGCCGGTATCTTCCGGAACTTTCGCTTCCGCGACGTTGTGAGAAACGGCAAAAGTGCATGCCAAAACCATACCTTGGACGACAATGAACGAGGCAACGGCCGCGAGAACAGTAGATGTGGCGTGATTCGCTAACGGCGCCAAAAGCAAACCAAAGTGGGCAATTTTGCCGATAATCACAGTGGACAACTCTAAAGCAGTCGCGCCGTGCAACTTTGCGCCCTCAGTGTCTTTCGTGAACAAACCTACAATATCGCCGACTTGAAACACAACTTGCATCAACGGAAATGCGAGGAACATATACAAGTGTTGAAACTTGTGAAACCATTTCCTTTCTCTTCTCGCATCAAAGCGTATCAATGGCATCGACGTGAAGACGTCTTGATCTAACGCGTTGTCGTTGCAGTGGATGTGATGCGAAACTTGATGGTGGTACCGCCACATCAACGAAGATCCGCCGATTAAATCATCCGTTAAGCCTAACAAGTTGTTCACAAGTGGAGATGGACTCATGGCGCCGTGGTTGGCGCAATGCTGCACGGTCAAACCAATCCATGCGCCGGAAAGTCCAAGCAACGCGCCGGTTAGCACAGACGGAAAGGCGTAATAAATCGAGTACGCAAACACGGCAAAACCCAAAATCACACACGTGGCAAAGTCTCCGCCTTGTCTGTGCTTATTCTTACCTTCCTCCGGGAACAATTCCGTGCGAACTCTGATTCTAATCGAGTTATATAATGGCGAATCGTTCGGTCTGGGCGACTTTGGTACCGCCTCCACCGGGAAATCTTTCAACACAGGGAGCATGCGAAACCTCGCCACCGCGACTTCCGGTCTCAAGTGATACGACTCCAATAGCGCCGTCGAGTCTCTCCCGATAGCTAGATTCAACAACCAGTTCCCTCCTGGATGTTTCTCGAAGAATGGATCTAAATCGTATGCCACATCTCTGTATATCGTCCACCTTTTATCCTTCCATTTTGGATCTGTCCACGGGTCCTCCTTCCCGGGCATGGCAACGTCCGGTCTCGGCGCTTCCACTTCGCCAAAGATGCCTGGAATAGCTACCGCAGCATTTCTAAAGGAGATATGTCCCCTCTTTTGTTGTTGTTGTTGTTCCTTTTGATATCGTTGTTTTCTGAGCGGAAAGCTCTTCGTAATCACGGATTGTGTTTTCGACGCAGCAGATATGTTGCTGCAGAGATATCTCTTACTCGTGCTCGTCGATCCAGCACTGTTGATGTTGTTGTTGCAGTAGGAGTTGTTGTTGTTGATCGACAACGGGCGACCAAAAATGCTGCTACTACTCATCATCATCATTTCTACGATTGATGTGGGCGTGCGCGCGTGCGTGCGTTCGAGAGAGAATGAATGACGACGATTCGACGAGGACGATAATGTTGGTGCAGAGGAGTGCCTTTTTGTGAGAGAGATTTTTTCCCCCGTCAAAGTCCTTCCCCCGTCGCTCAGTTCTCGGTTCTCTCTGATCTCTCTTTTTTTTTGAGATGATGATGGGACGAGATCTCCTTTTTTTTGTCTTTTTTCTTTTTTTTTTTGGTTTTTGGTTTTTGGTTTTTTGGATGGACCCTCTTTCTTCTTCTTCTTTTCTCGTCTTTTTGCGGTCTTCTGGAGAAAGAGAGTTTTTTCCTTCGAGGATACCTTCAAAGAAGAAAGAGCCCCCTCCTCTTCTTCCTCTTCTTCTTCCTCTTCCTCCTCCGTAAACGTCCGTCGTCTTGATTTGCCGTCGAAACGCGTTTGGAGCGAAGAGTGCGAGAAAGAGAGAAAGAGAGAAAGAGAATAGGGAGGAAGGAGAAGGAAGAATCACAACGCAATCTTAAGTGTGTCTCTTGTGGGTAAAACGCATTCGTTGTAAAGAAAGAGAGAGAGAGAGAGAAAAGGCAAAAAAAAAAAATGTTGGCGAGTGGTATCGCGGACAGACTCGTCTCCTCGACGATGTGTTCATCAGCATCGTCCGCTGACGGAAAGAGAGCGAGATCGCAACAGGCGCGGGCGATGACGGGGACGGGGCGGAGTGATGGTGGCGAGACCGCATCCTCTGCTCGAACGGGGAGAAGAAAGAGAAGAGGAAGCGTATCGGCGAGTGCTGCTTATCTCTCCTGTCGTCGTCATCATCTACATCGTCATAATCAGAGTCGGAGTCAGTTGGAACAAAGTGGAATAGTCACGAAAACAGCGCAGAGGAGAAGGAAAGGAGGAAACATACGATCGCTCGCGCCAAACGCGTTATTCGATCCGTTAAAATTTGATCCTAACCGAGTCTCCGTGTCTTTCTGCGAAGATTCCGTCTTGAACGACTCACCCACTTCGTTGTTGAAACCGAGAAGATACACCTTGACGCACAACGATTTGACGAGACATTTAACGTTATCAGTTTCAAAAGAATTTAACGAAACGCAAATGAGCATTTGGTACACGAAATTATTGAGAGACGAAGTTTTAGCGGAATGGCGATCTGATGGATTGCACTTGTTTTGTCAAGTCTCTGCCGATGGCGCGTGGTGGATCCGATGGGCGGCGCCGTTCAGAGCGATTGTGTTTCGACAAAAACTTCCGTTAGTTTTGGATACTTTGCGATACGCGGAGAGATCTTTGTTTGAAAAACATCCAGAGTTATTAGAAACGCCAGTGTACGTAAACTTTAGTTCAGTAGAATCAGCGAGAAAGAACCGAGAAGGGAGCGATAAGGAATATTGGGGGGTGCTGAAGCACGCAGGAGGGAAAAACGAGTTGCGATTGAAAGTGAATGAAAACAACGAGAACGACGAGGGAGACTTATCCTTTTCGTCTTCCTCTTCCTCCTCGTCCTCTTCCTCCTCGTCGTCCCCGTCAGAAGCAGCAACTGTAACAGCACAGAGAGACTTGCAAACTATGTTGGAACTTTCGCGCGCGAGAGCAGAGAAGCAGGTTTTGCCGCAATATCAGCGAAAAGAGTTTGAATTACCTTTGAATAATACGAGCGATCCAGTGGTGAACGAAGAAGAAAAGGAGAATATAGCAAGCAGCAAATCTCGATGATAATAACACATGCTACTTTTGAACAACAATAATTACATTTACTACAGCAGTTTTAGTTATAATTGTTTGCGTGGAGTAATTGAGCAAACGTCCGACGGAATCTGCTCACGAAAGACAACTAGAAAAACTCACGCGTTACCACCACCTACTTTTTCGGCCACATCATTTTGGCATCATCATTTCCTCTTCCGGCAACCGTTCGGCCATTTCTTTCTCTTTCCGTTTCTTCGCTCTCTGTCGGGCTTTCGCGGAAAGTTTATGCTTGTGCCCTTGTTTCTTCTTCACGCCTCCTCCAGCCGTCAAACTTTTTTCTCTGTCTTCAATATTTTTAAGTCCAATGTGTGTCTTTGCCGTGTGTTTCTCCCACGGTTGCGCGTGCGAAATCTCCACGTGTTTCCCGTCTAAATAGTTGTTCGGATGTTGATTACAATTGCGCACGACGTATCGCGCCGTCTCCTTTTTCTCGAACGTTAAAAAAGCGTATCCCTTACTTTCTCCCGTTTCTTGATTTTTGGCGTGCCAAAGCCGAACGACCTTCCCGTGGGGTTCCCCGAATCTCTCTCTCAGTTGTGCGTCCGTGCAGGATTTGGGGAGATATTTTAAATACACTTCTCTCTTATCCGCGAAATCCGAAGCCGAGCGGCCCATCATGCCATGACGGAAGCGTCTCCCTTCTCCGATTTGGGTTGTTACAATTTGTTTATGGGGGGTGTTTTTCCTTTCTTTTTTTTCCTTTTTGTTTTCAACATTCTTTTTCTTTGCGCAAAACACGAGTCAAAAGACCTCCTTGCTCCTCCTTCCTTCAAAACCACAAAATCGAAAAAACGCAAGCACAAAATTGTGCGCGTAAAACAGCCGCCACGAGTGATCACGCCTTGCGAAGATCAAACTTCGGGTCAAAGGTTGAATTTGCATCGTAAACAATTAAAATGGCGCCATACATGGGAAGCATCTCCAAACCGGAGAACGCGTTGAAACGAGCGGTAGGTTTACGATGATGTCTCATTTTTATGTGGGAGTGCGCTGAGTGGCGGTGCAAAATCCCAATCGAGAAAATCTCTCTCTCTCTCTCTCTCTCTCTCTCTCTCTTTCGTAGTGGAAGCCACCATCTCCGCTACTCTTAACACTCGAATTATCTCGCAGAAGAAAAGCTCCGAGGAAATCGTATCGAAGCGAATTTCTATTCTCTCTCTCTGTTTATTAGCAGTTTTACTCACACGCACTCTCTCTTTTTCTAATAACAGGAGGAACTCATCAACGTTGGACAGCCTTTGTCGGCGCTGCAAGCGTTGCACGATGTCATCACCTCTCGAAGACATCGAACGTGGTCGAAATGCTTGGAGGAAATTATGTTCAAATACGTTGAATTATGCGTGGACTTGAAGAAAGGACGCTTGGCCAAAGATGGGTTGATTCAATATCGCATAGCCTGTCAACAAGTAAACGTGCAGAGTTTAGAGGAAGTTGTCCAGAAGTTTCTCAACTTGGCGACAAAGAAAGTAGAAGGAGCGATCGTTGCTGCCGGTGGTTCTGCCGATGAGTTGATGGAAATTGGAGATTTAGAGTTAGAACACACTCCGGAACAAGTCATGTTGAAAGCGCACACAATGACACCAGAGGAATTAGAAGCTGAAGACGATGTGGAGTCGCCGACGCCATGGTTCAAGTTTCTTTGGGAAACATACAGAAACTGCTTGGAAGTTTTACGAAACAACAACAAGATGGAGGCGTTGTATCAGTTGGTGTCTAACGAAGCGTTCAGCTTTTGCGTCAAGTACAAGAGAAACTCGGAATTTAGACGTTTATGCGAAAACTTGCGCTCACATCTCAACAATCTTTTGAAATACAAAGACCAACGAGATCGGCCGGATTTGAATTCGAGAGAAACACAGGATATTTTGTTGGATATTCGATTTCAGCAACTCGAGGCGAGCTCGCAGTTGGGAATGTGGAACGAAGCGTTTCGATCAGTTGAAGACATTCACGGGTTGATGTTTCTCTTGAAACGCTCGCCTCGACCGACGTTGATGGCGTCTTACTTTGCCACGTTGACCAAGGTGTTTTTTGTTTCGCAAAACTACCTTTGCAACGCTTACGCGTGGATCAAGTTGTACAACTTATCTAAAGGGTATTTGAAGAACTTAACCGACGAGGATTTGAAGTCCTTAGCGTCTGCCGTCGTCTTGTCAGCTATGTGCATTCCGCCTTACGAGAAGGCGCCCTTAGGAAACGTGGACTTGGACGCGAAGCACGAACGCGATGCGAGATTAGCCTCGTTGTTGGGATACCAATTAGAAAGTATGCAAGAAGCGAAGAATATCATGTCCAGAGAATTGATTATCAAGGAAATCAAGCGCTCGAGAATAGTTGATAACTGTGTGGAGGAAGTGAGAGATTTGTTCAACGTCTTGGAAGACGGCTTTTATCCGCTCGACTTGTGCCAAAGAGCGGAGTCGAAATTGAAAGCTTTGGAGTCGGTCGCGTTCAAACTCTCCAATGAAGTCTCCGTTAAATCCATCGAAGTTTCTGATTTTATTCCTTTGTTGAAAACTTTATCTGTTTTGCGTATGTTCAGTCAGCAATCGAAGGTTTACCGAACCTTGAAGCTCGAAAGAGCGAAGACGTTGGTGCCATTTCTTCCGTATTACGAGGTAGAATTGGCGCTCGTTCGAGCCGTCAAATCAGGATATCTCTCCTTACGAATTGATCACCAAAAACAAATGATTGTTTTCGTGGGCGACAACATTCAAGAAAAGTCCGTGGATGATTATCTCGTCCGAGTCGCTACGACGCTTCGCGAAGCCTGCCGCGAGTTGACGCCGTCCACGACGGCAGCATCGGATTTAGATTCGATGAAACGCAAGCGCATAGAAAACGCGGAAGCGATTCGAAACGCGGTCGAACAAGAGCACAAAAGAGCCTTGGCGAGGAAAGTTATCATCGAAAGACGCAAGGAAGAAGCTGAACGTCTGCTTGCGGAGCAAGAGAAGGAGGAAGAGGAAAGACGGGTGGCAGCACAACGCGCGCACGAGGCGGCGGAAGCTAAACGTCTCGAAGTCGAGTCTCGTCAGCGTGAAGAAAAACGCATTCGCGCCGAAATGGAAGAAAAAGAAAAGGAAGAAGCGTTGGCATTGCTTGCAGAACAAGAGAAGAAGAAAGGGAAGAAGATTTCCATCAAGTTGGAAGAAGGTCAAACTTTAGACAAGAGAATTCTGATGGAAACTGCGATCAAAGAACAAATTTCCGAGCGTCAACAGATGGAGAAGAAATTGTTGAAGGTTGCCAAAACCATGGATCACTTCGAAAGAGCTAAGAGAGAAGAGATGGTACCATTGATTGAGCAAGCATACAAGGGCCGAAAAGTTGACGACGAAAAGTTTTTCCACGAGCAGCAAAAATTGTTGGCCGCGAAAACGAAAGCGAAGTGGGAGCAAGACATTGTTGAAAAGAAGAGATTGCAAAAGATGACGGAGACCCAAGCGGCGTTCAAATCTGCAGTCATGTTGAGACGCGTGGATGAAATTGCTGCGGCGCAGGCCGAACGAGAGCGTAAATTAGAAGAGCAGAAGAAGCAGCGCAAGGCTGAGCGCGAGATCAAGCGCAGAAAAGCATATATTCGACGTCTCCAGGAAATGGAATTGGAGGTGAAGGTTAAAGCCGAAGCATTAGAACGCAAGAAGGCCGAAGCTGAGCGTGAAGCCGAGGATGCGCGAAGACCATCGAGCCGAGGTGGCGGGGATTCGGACAGAGGAGGTGGATTCGTTCCGCCACATCTTCGCGACCGAGGTGATCGACGCGACGATAGAGACGATCGAGATAATCGCTCTAGCGGAAGTCGTTGGGGCAGAGGCGGCGGTAGAGATGACGATAGGCCGCCGAGTCGAGGCGATCGATACGAACCTAGAAGAGGAGGAGGATTTGGAGATCGCGACGATAGGCCGCCGAGTCGAAGTGACGATAGGTGGGGCAGCGATAGACGAAGAGATGATCGCCCACCGAGTCGTGGATTTGGCGACAGAAGGGATGACAGAAGGGACGATAGAAGGCCGCCGCCATCGCGCGATGACGGTAAGTCGAGATGGTAATCCAGTAAAACTTCATTTAAATAATATTCTCATAAAAAGGTTCACACAACACTACACAAAAAATATGACCACTCTTTCTAAAAAGTGACTATTTGTATACTGCGCTTAACTACATACGTACGTACTACTACTAGATAGAGCAATATTAATAAAGATAATTGATCAATGACCTTAATCTGTTGGCATTATTAGTACGCTACCGGGTACTTTTTTCTCCAACT
>MDSZ01145699.1_pt1 | contig 16826 bp, 19 predicted proteins | sample 811201 | NCBI WGS metagenome assembly MDSZ01 (sample SAMN05326647, study PRJNA326480) | marine metagenome | isolation source: seawater | place: Indian Ocean: North | collected 2010
CAGTTTGCCCCGCCGTAGGTAAGGCAGTTATCGAAGGCATTCATTTGGAGGGAGAAGATGAAGGAAACTGATCTCAAACTCCTTTGTGTTCTAGTAATGAACCAGATTTACAATGACATTCGTATGATTGTTAGAGAAGAATTAGAGAGGGTGAAAGAATGATTCCTGTTGTTGATATTGACTATGAGGTTTTATTTAATCCTAGTAAAAGGCATAGAGCCAATGCGCTAACTAAGTTTGCTGCCATTGATGTTTGCTATAAGTGTCCTAAGTGTGAAGCCGAGAGAGTAATCACATGGATGTTTCCCGATGCCGAATTTACTATTGTAGATGAATGCTGTAATATACCTATTAGATTTGTCCCAAAGGAGGAAGATTGATGAAAAAATTATTTGAAAAATATATTAAAATTATTTCTTTTAGCAAGGCTAAGGTGGACAGTCCGCCTGAAGAGAGCCTTTACGAAAAAGCAAAACGACTTTACGGGGAGGAAGAATAATGCCTAGAGACTCTAAAGGTATGACTTTGTGTAAGATTCGCTGCTTGTGGTGCAAGAAAATCACAGATGGGCAAATACATTTTGAAAACTCATTACTCGTCAAAGTAGCCACCAACTGCTTAAAGTGTGGCAACCAGGAGATGGTATTTTGATAGACTATGATGAGAGGTTCCCTATTGAAGAAATAGAGCGTGCAAATGCTGCTTTAGAGAGAGGTAGTGCTATTGCATGGAGAAGAACTTGCTTCGATAAATACTGGGATAATATGGTTAAGCATGAACAGGACGACAATCGGTTCCCTCAGCATCAAGCAGATTATACCTTTGAGTTTTTCAATAAGATCAAGGGCGGTAAAAAGGGCGACTTATATGCTAGATTCCAGTTAGAACTAAAGCACCAACAACAACTAACAAAAAATGTTATTATAACAAGTATAGCCGCAAGTAGGCTAATTAACTGCTATGTTAGTGATGAGTGGGTAAAGAATTGCGAGAATGGCACTTATCCTAGAATGGCTTATGCTATTTGTCTTCCTAGAAGTAATGAGTTGTATTACTGTAATAAGATGAAGTCTTTAATCAAAAAAGCGGTGAAATCTAAGTCGTTAGTAAAGAAAGGTAGTAAATGGCTAATCCAAGTTGATTATAATGACTTTAGGTCGTGTGAAAGAAAGGTTGCGAAAAAGGATTTAGAGACATGGGAGTTTGTTAATGAACACCAAATAAAAATCTACGGTAAGCAGCAAAACTACTTTCCTCAAAAACCCGCTAAATTATCGCTAGCACCTTCTAAGATTGATAAGTTAATAATGGCAAAGAAAATAGCGATAGGTGAATTAGAGAAAGAATTAGCCGAGTTGTTAGAGTATAAACGACTTGATGAAAAATACAGGGAGGATTTAGATGGTTAAGATTTGCACTTGTGGATGTGACAGATTCAATCTAAAAAGAGATAATAAATCGTCCACAATTGCATTTCCGAGATATATCTATACTTGTGTTGAGTGTAAAAAGGAGTGGTTATGGTGAAAGCAATAACGTATGCAAGAATATCAACAGACTTACAGAGTGAGACCTCTGTCCAAGAGCAGACTCGTAGGTGTAGACAATACATAGAAATGAAGGGTTGGGAGTTCATAGATTCGTTTGAAGACGTAGGAACAGGTATGAACACCGAAAGAGAAGGCTTCCAATCTATGATGGAAAGAATAGAAGAATGGGACGTTGTAGTCGCATTCAAACTAGACAGATTTCATAGGTCTTCTAATAACGCGCAGTCCTGGGCATCGGAGTTAAATACGGTTGGTAAAAACTTCGTTGCCTTAGATATTGATGTAGATACTACATCTGCTATGGGCATGGCAGTGTTTAGAATCATTACCGCTTTGAACCAGATGGAGGTCGAAGTGACCAGAGAAAGAACAGTCATGGGCATTGTTGCGAAACAAAATAGCGGAAAGTGGGTTGGTAAGCCACCTTATGGTTATGATTCCTCTTTTGGCGACTCCGGCGATCCTAAAGATAAAGGCGTTCTAAAAATAAATAAGTCTGAAGCGGACATAGTAAAAATCATTTTCCAACAACACTCGGAGGGCAAGAATCCTGCAGAAATTACCACTTTCTTAATAGAAAATGGAGTTAGAACCCGAAATAACAAACTAAATTGGGCTTCTACTACCATAAAAGGGATAATTTCCAACAAAGACTTTTACGAAGGTAAATTCTATAACACGGATAATGAACTAAAGAGTTATGATTGGGAGGCGATATTATGAATGAAATGATTGTATTGATAGATTTTAAAACAGAGCAAGGAGAAACGAGGGGAATTGTAGCAGACTTAGGTTCTGACCTTTTCCAGATAGCAGAACATATTAGAATGACCTCTAGTAGTTTAGGAGAAGAGTTCTTGGGGGCGTTTGTCCTTTCTATAGAACGTGAAAAGCCTTTAGAGCCTTATATCCCACCTAATGGTTTTGCTATGACATATAATGATGATTCTGCCATAGAGCATCCGACTCTAGGGACAGTATGGACTACTTTAGTAGCACAGTTTGGGGCAGATTCCTTTGACGAAGAAGAGTGAGTCTAACTTCAATAAGTTGGATATTCCTATTTCTTTGTCTGAAAGAACACTAATAGTATGTCCTATACCTAGAGAATATTCTACTCATAGGCATATTAGTGAGTTTAGGGGTATATATCCTTTAGATTACGCTTACATGGCTAGGGGTATGAAACCTGATAGAGCATTACTTCCAGGCGAGGAAAAAGAAATTATCCACGAATTAGGGAGTTATCTAATCACTGACTTTGGAGAGCAGAAGATTTGTTGGATTTGCATCCATAATGTAGATCACGCTAAATATCAAATAGGGGCTATTGAGGACATAATAGAAGTGATGGCGGAAGATAAATTACATCAAGAGTTTGATATGGCTTTTCCGCTATTAGGATGTTATGAAAGAGACGGTGTAGATGCGTATGATGTCGAATTATTGCTAAGGCATTTCTTCCATGATACGGTAAAAATAATCGACATTCATACCAATTACTGATCATTTCCAACGCAAAGTTAAATATTCAAACTAATAACGGTCTAACGTGGAAGCGACTACTTTAGAATCTGACATCACCAAGGAGTTGAACAAATTAGTTAAACTTACTAGGGCTATGATTAAAGGAAATCCTGCACAAATGGTCGAACTAACTTCTCTAGATGATGATGATATTTGCGTAGATATTGCGACATTGTTAGTAGATGATGATATATTTTACTTTACAGACGCTAAGTCAGAAGACCCGCTTGATGATTACATAGAAATTCGATCGCATGCTTTACCACAAATGGCTATATCTTTACCAAGACCACTTTTCACTAGAATTAAAGAACAAGGCTGGAGCGAAGACTTATGTTAGAATATGACGAGGAGGAGGGAATAATTTGGGTCTCTCCTATGCTCGCTAGTAAAATAGTGACTAGAGGAAGCGATGACATAGTTGTCACTATTGACGACTGCGATTGTGATGAGTGCGAAGCCTGTAGAGGGCCAGTGCCTACCGACCATTCTGTATATATCAAAATCCCTATTGATGGTGGCAAAGCCGTTATGCAGCGACTATCTATAGAAGAAGCAGGGATAATTGGTAGGGCGTTGGTTAGTTACTCTGAAAATCTGCAAAATATGTTAAATCTTGTGATTGCACTTGAGGAGGAGGAATAGCGTTGAGTAATACTAGAGAAATGGCTAGAATGGATAGATGGGTTCGGACAAGGCTAAGAGAATATCCAGACGAACTTCCTCACGAAGGCTATTCGGAATACGATTATTACGACTCGACTATCCATGAAATTAGGAAGACTGCTTCCGAAAAAAGATATTTAGATTTCAAAAAGAGTCGCCCAAAGGCTGCCGAACTGCTAGATCTCATGTTTGGCGATGTAGCAAAAGAAGTTTTCGAGTATTTGCCCCCTGACCTTAGCGAAATTAAATGCGCGCTACTAACGTCTTGCCTTGTTCCTATACCTAAAAATGATGGAGATAGAATAAGTAGGCTTGATAATTCAGGCTTTGAAGAACTTTAAGTATCGGATGAATACTCGTTATTTCATGGCAAAGTATTACTCTTATGAGGGAAAGCGCGTCGGATGGGTCAAGAAAACCCTAGATGAAGTTGTATTGATTGAAGAAGCATGGACTAGTGAAGTTAATTCTTATCTAGCGAAGAATGGTTATGACGAATTGTTAATGACTGTAGCAAAGATTCTAGATAGCGCAGGACACCCGCCTATTACTAGAGCGCAGGCTTGGGTTCTATTGCATGATTTGACTAACAAAGGTGTCCCTGAAGCACTAAGAGATGCCGAAGCAGACGAAAAGATTGGTCTAGGCAAACTCATGAGTTCGGCAAAGAAGGCCGCAGTCTCCACAGTAGATACTGTTACTGCTCCTGTCGGTAAAGTCGTTGGTGGTGCTGCTACTGGTGTTAGCAACGCTTCTAAGAAGATTATCGGCAAGGGTGGAAAGAAAGATGACGCAGCAGAGTGAAAGAGATAAAGAAGTTTTACAAATTCTTCTTGAGCACCCATTTCTTCACGACGGCTTGACCGCCGAGGGCGCTTATAACTATCTTTTAGGTAGAACTCATGCTGATAAGCGACAAGAAAGATGGCGCAGATCTAGTAGAACTCTCGCATTTTGGATGAAGAAAATGGGTTTTGCCTCAAAAAGGACAGGAGATGTCAATAAATACTCTTGGAATCAAGAAGAAAGTTTGCTTAGCACAGAAAATTCATTGTGAACTTTACATCCAAAAACTCGTTTTGTCATAGGACATCGCTAACATTATTAACAATAATAATTACGGGAGTCTATGAGCCGAGATGTTTATGCAAAGATACCGAAAATGCGCCTTGCCGAATATCTTGAAAAGATTGAAAATCTTAGAAAATTCAAAAGATTTTCGCTAGTCAATCAGCATGTGCATGATAACTTCGTATATTTTCCAGATGTCGCTGCCATAAATGTCCTAAAGGAACTTCTAAGGTATCACAATACCGGAGAAATGCCGTCGGATTATACAACTAAAGGAGGAAAAAGCGTGAAAGATACTAAATTTGATTTTACAGTTTATGAGCATAGAGAATTTTTAATGTCTGTTAGAGGTCCAGACGGTAGTGGTTGGTTCACATCAAGATGTCCTGTCTGCGAGCATCACGGTGGAGACACCGACCATAACCACTTTAGGTTCATTGAATCTGGTGCGTTTAAGTGCTTTAGTGGTTGTGAGTCATGGAAGATTATAGAATGGTTCAATGCTATGCTAAATGATAGGGAACCTAAGTTTGTCAAAGGCGATACTCCAAACGAAATCCTAGATTACTTCAAGGAGGAATAAGATATGATAATTTCAACAGGCTTTGAAGACAACAATTGGGGTGTTAGTCCTAATAGTAAAATTGTGCTTAGATGGCGAGAACAAGAAGATGGTAAGTGGGTTAGAAAAGAACGCTTTGAAAAAACCCGACCATATCTATTCGTTAATCCACAGATGCTTTATATGAAGAAACTCAAGAAAACTAGTGGTAAGGGTTTCGATGATTTAACGACTTACCGCAAGGTTCCCCCGCATTTAGTCGAGTCTACTATCAAAGACCACTTGTTCGGTATAGACATAATGTTTGAGAAGGGAGAGTTTTACAATGCAGAAGGTGATAAGTTGCTAAAAGTGTATTTAGACAATCCATTAGATGTTTATCGCTTTAGAAGAAACTTCACTCGGACTTACGAAGCAGATGTGCCTATCGAAGATAGATATCTTATTGATAACTATCAAGAATTGCCGGAGTATGAGATGCGTAAATTGTTTATTGATTTAGAGGCTTTACAATTTAGAGCAGGAGACGGACCAGAAAATGCACTTCGTCCTAATGATCCTAGGGATAATCAAGAAATAAATGTGATAGGTGCTTATGATAGTTATACTAAGACATATTACCAGTGGTGTATGCATCCTAACTTTGATGAGTCAGGTTTAGAGATAGTAGAAAAAGAAGGCGATAGTATCCAGGTCAAGAGATTTAATGATGAAGGAAGGATGCTTCAAGACTTTGTCAACTTTGTAGATGTTCTAGACCCTGATTGTATTTTGGCTTGGGGTATGGGATTCTATGATTTACCAACATTGTATAGAAGGCTAGAGTCAACAGGGGTCGGGGCGCATAGCCTTGTCCCGTCTTCTATCGGTAGAAAGAGACTAATGAAGCCCCCAAGATACAAAGGTGTTCAATATAGATGGACAGAACAACCTATTCCTGGGCGCATAGTCATATCCTTAGATAAACTATATGAAAGAATATATAGAGATTCTAAGTCTACTAATCTTCCTTCTATGAAGTTAGATGTTGTTGGGCAAACGTTGTTTGGTCGAGGTAAGACCGAGTTTAGACCAGACTTTTACGATGAGAATTATGACAAGTTCATAGAAGACTATCTTTACTATAACTATATTGATGTTAAGTTGATGGTAGAAATAGAAGCAAGTTGTAATGCGGTAGAAGGACAACAAAACTTGCAGGCACTAGCGAAATGCCAATTCAAGTCTACTCTTTATGGTTCTTCTTACGCTAGAGTTTATTTTATGCGTAAAGCAGACTTCAAGCAAGTTAGCGGTTGGAGCGATGCAGGTCAGATAGATGATTGGGAACTTCAAGGTGCGATTGTTTTAGACCCTGAAGAGTTAGGAACTATCGGTCTCCACAAGAATGTAACGATGCTTGATTTTAGTGGTCTGTATCCTTCAATGATGGTGGCATTCAACACCAGCCATGAAACGCTTGTCCCTAAAGGTCAAGAGCGAGATGATGATATCATTGGCGACAGATGTAGATTTAGAAAGAATCCTGTTGGCTTGCTTCCTAAGTGTGTAATGGAGTTAGATGTTCTAAGAGATGAGTATAAACGACTTCGTGGAGAAGCGGGAGAGACTCACGGTAAAGACTCTAAGGAATATAAGAAGTGGGATGATGCCCAAAAGACTGTCAAGAGACTTCGTGCGACTTTCTACGGACTCTGCGCTTTTAATGGCTTTGCTTGGGCTAACATCAACATCGCTAGAACCATTACTTATGGTGGCCGTAAGAGTTTGATGCTAATTAAGAAAGAGTGTGAAGCGATGGGATACGAAGTTATCTATGGACACACCGACTCCATCTTCGTCAAGTTAGGCGATGAAAAGACTACAGAAGAATGTGCTAAGTTAGCCGTAGAGTTAGGAGAGCGTCTTACGGAGATTTGTCAGAAAGACTTGAACTCTTCTGCCGTTGAAGTAGAAGCAGAGACATTGATGGATAGATTCTATCTTCCTCGTCGTAATCGCTATGCTGGCCGTGTTGTTTGGGATCCTTCTTTGAAAGACCCATTCTCGGTTCAAAATGTAGACATTAAGAGTCGTATGAAGATGCAAGGTCTTGAAGCAAAGCACGCTAATACTGCTAAGATTGGTCGTGATGCACAGTTCAAGGCGCTAGAGTTGATTTGGGATGGGGCCTCTACAGAAGTGGTAGTGGATGCCATGAAAGACCATATTAGTAATATTAGAAATGGTGAAGTTCCTGTCAAAGACTTGTTTGCTAGAGCAAGATTAGGTAAGTGGTTGCCTCCACAACATGAGCATCCACTAATTAGGCAGGGGGCGACAAATCAAAGTTCTAAGCCTGATGCTAAAGATGAAAGTGACCAATGCTATTCTGTTCTAGGTGGCGTTCATCGCGCAGCGGCATGGTATAATGTAGTTTTAGCAAATGATACTTATCCTGAAATGGACAAAGGAGATTCATATTATACTAGTTTTGTTAAAGATGGACCAACGTGGATACCTAGTGGTGGATATGTTGCTTTCCAAGAACCTGAGCAAATAAAGGATTATGAGTTAGACTTAGATAAGATTATTGAAAAGAATGTTATTGACAAGTTAGACCACATGCTCTATGGTATTGGTAGTAGTAATCAAGTCTTGAGAGCATCTCCAAAGCAATACAAAATTACTGACTTTACAAACTAGGTGATAACATGGATGATCGCCCACTCAATGTTGTCTTCGATTGTTATTGTGGACACGAATGGGTCAAAGTTAGGAAGTATGATACTATTGGACTAAATGAGTATTGGATAGAGCAATGTCCAATGTGCTTTAGAAAACACCAGATTAAAATTGGTTCTAGCACTTTAAAGAAAGCGATAAGAAACTTGATTTATGATTCTAAGGAAAGAAAGTGGGTTCCTGCTAAAGAGTATTGTGTAAATAAAATCACAGACAGAATTGCCAGAGCGCATTACTTTAATGTCAAAGTATTGGGAACCACTTTGTCCAATATGATGCTACATAAAGCAATGGGAGATTACTGGAATGAGGTTAAAGGTCATTGGAAATATGGTTCCCGACCTGAATGGTCTTTGATGCTACAATAGATTCTGCTACTCCTCTAAGTGGGTCAAAGTTCCCCATCACAGACCCATGAGATATTTGTGGCCATTGTCGCTCTAGAGAACAACCTCCAAGAATGCTAGGGTTAGATAATGCTGCCAAACCATTCGGGCCTAGTTTTGAGACGATTCCTTCTTCGCCCATTATATCTGCGATAGTTCTAATATATCTCCAATCGTATTCTCCAATACCCTTTGCTTTCTCTGCATCGTTAGAGATTCTTCCGCCGTTCATTTGGAAGTCTATTTGGTCTACAATTGATACTAGCGCGGCTTCTAACCCATGTTTCTTGTAAATCCAACCTATATTGGTTGTATCTATTAACTCAAAGTCGAAGTAGTCTTCAAGAAATTCTTGGCAATAGTTTAGGAATGTGTCACCACAGTATCTAACATCTAACCAAAATCTACCCATGTTTTCGGGATCATCTTTCGGACTCTTAACATATATTTCAAACTCTACTGCAGTCATTCCGTTAACTACTAATGAGTTCAAAGCCTCTTTTATGTAAAGATGCTTTTTAGGGTCGCCACCCGAATTTGCATATATCACTATAGTTCCGCCGTCTTGTAAAGTGTCTGTTATCAGTTCTGCTCGATATCCTTTTACTCTCTTTCTAATTCTACTAAGAATAAAGTCTGGTAAAGCATCATACATATTTATTTTATCCCAGTCTAGACTTACTACTATAGAGTCAGAAGATAAATCATACTCTACTAGTTTAATTATTCTTTCACCTATGACCGTTCTAAGAGAGTTTGCTATTTTATTAGCCATAGGCAAATCGACGTTTTCTCTAAACCTTAGAACTGATTGTGGATTCTTGATGTCAGATCCTGTGATCAGCGGAGACTCAAGAATCTGGACTAGTCTGTCGATGGAACCCTGAAAACTCATTTTGCCGGCAAAGTGAAAGGTTCTCAACGCTGCTTGGGTGGCCGGCTCCCCGATACAAGCAGCAGCAACAGCGCCAATTGCTTCTCCAGGTGGACACAAAGAATCCATGTAATATGCGGAAAACTTCTTTGCCATCTTTCTAACATTTGGTTTAGTCACTTGTCTAACGGACAATATATCTTCTATAATTTTCATAGATTTATTAGAGGGCTTAACTCTTTGACCTTTGAACTCTGCTTCTACCGTTTCCTCAAAGAATTGAATATCTGAGCCGCCATCGCACTCATCACATCTATTTCCGCCATCATATTTAGGTGCTAGAAAGCGACCGTGCTTGCACTTAAAGTCAAACAAAAAAGGTTGTAATTCGATTGTATGCCCATTGTTTTCGTGCATTCTTAGGTGGAACGGCCTTAGACCATCTTCGCCAACAATAGGAGATACAACTCTTTTAGTTCTAGAGTTTATCACTCGTGATTTCTTATCGACAATGTAGGATTCTATACCCTTAATCATTTTTCTCTCTAGATAACCCGATTTTGAAATATTACCCATACCAGATTCTACGGTAGATCTTCTACCTCCTATAGAAGTCAAAAAGTATTCGTCTGATTTCATTCCACTAGAATAACTTGACCTAATAAAGCCTGTATGCTCAGGTCTAGAACTATTCTTAGGATAGTGTGCAAGGACTCTAGTTGGATTGATACCATTCCTAACTCTTCTTCCCCCAACCATTACTAAACCATAAGCGGCCCCCATTTGTTGCACATTTGTTGCTTTACCTCTAGCCTTACTTCTAACAGATATTTGCATAGGATTTCCTGAGCCTTGAAAGTCTTCTACAGGTCTTAGCGTGGACCTTTCAAAGTCTTCTGTGACTGCATATATCTGTTCTTCCATGAATCCTACAGGGTCTTGATCTGCATAGACTCTTTGATCTTGTGTTTTGGCAAATGTTTCCAATGTTCCGCTATCATAGGCTAGTTGAATTTTTTCTATTTTGTCTGCCGCCATGGAATAATTTGTATCTACAATAGCATTAGACTCTTTGCTGCCCTTAACATCTTGAACTCCCATTGTAAAGCCAATCGCTCTATGTGCTGCTAACCCTAGTCTTGTAGCCATTTCAATAAACTCTACTAACTTTGCTTGACCTTTGTCATAACCTTCGTGATAAATAAATGACGCTCCAATCGAACCATCTCCAGCACCTAGGGCATTCTTTTCAAGTGTTCCTTGTAATAATTTACCGTTGTCAATAACAACTATCTCTTTTCCTTCTGTAATATTACCATCTTCGTCCACATTTGGTGTGTTTCCGGTAAATACTGCAGTGACATACTCACAATCTAAAACGGTAAATAGATGGCTAAACAAAGCACGACCAGTATAACAAATAGTGCCGTCAGGAGCCATAATAGAATCCTTTGGTAAAGATAGAATTTCTCTATTTTTGCCTGTTTTTCTATCTTGAGAATATACTCTACTAAATACCTCTAATGCTACTTTCTTTGAAACATAAGGAATACCTTCTTCGGTGAAACCTAATCCAGTGGTTTTATTCCATTCACCTTTTCTTCTCTTGTCTGTATGACTTAGTAAGTAAATTCCGCTAACTTGGTCTTGGTCGTTAGCAATCGCTAACTTACCATATCTAGCATGGATTATATTTTTCGTTAACAACATCCTATCCTTTGCTTCGTCTATTGCATCTATTGTTTGGACAAAATGAATTTTCATAGCATCTCCATCAAAGTCAGCATTAAATGGATCGCAAATTGTGGCGTTAAAACTTAAATTCTTTTGATTTAGAGGCACTACTCTTAGTGCCATAATACTTTGCCGGTGCAAAGAAGGTGCGCGATTGAATAATCCAATATCATTTCTAACGACGTGTCTTTTTACAATACTACCATATTCTAGACCATCTGCGTATCTTTTTCTTGCATTAGGACTTGAGTCGGCTAAATCAACCCAATTATTGTCATTAAGATTATAACTATCACCGTCTAAACATATATCTAATGCCCCTGGATATACATCTGCGCCATTTATGATCATTTCTTTTAGTTTTTCTATATTCGTGGCATTGACTTTTTCCTCGATTGCCGTTTTCATACACATTTCTATGGGAACTCCAACCTCATCTATGGCTAAATCTCCGTTGGGTGCTACAGTAGAATATCCTACATCTTCGACATACTTACTTTGTAAGTTAGTTCTAAATCTTCCCTTTTTGCCGGTTAATCTATTCATGAGTCCTTTGTAAGAGACTTGCTTTTCTCCTCCTTGATATCCTCTCTGCATAGAAGTCCCTCCTGACCCTATTGCGGTCAACTGATTATCTGTCACTCTAGAAACTGCTGTGTATAGTCTAGTAGTATTCTTAATGATAGAAGAGTCTGCATAACCTCTCAATACTGCAGTTCTTAAAGCATTATTAGCATAAACAACATCTTGGTATAATTTACTTAGGTCGTCAATATCCAAATTCTTTCCAGGAACTATAACTTTAGGTCTAATGGGTGTTGGTGCAATAGGCATTACTCCATAAAACATATTCTCCGGTCTAGAAAACTCCGGATCAAACCCTAAGATTCGTGCTTGTTCGTCTGGTATATTATAGAATATACTCCTAACATAGCCAAAGTCTAACTCTCTAGCACCTTCTAAATATCTTGGTGATGCATTTTGCTTTCTAATAAAGAACTGTGGGTTTGGGGAATGGACAAACTCTACCTTTGGATTATAGGCGTCGCAATGGGGGCAAACTCTATCTTCTATAGAAGAATAATGCTTAGACACAGCATTTCTAACTAAAGTCTTGATATTTTCATAACCTCTATAGTTCTTCTTTCCTAATTCAAACTGCCTGTTAATTTTAGGAATGAGTGGTGCTAAAACATCATTAGGAATGGGAACTTTAAAGCATGAATGACAGACGTGATTTAATGTAAAAAGTATCGGATACCCTTGCCTACCAATCCTTTTTTCTATTCCCATGTATAATATCTTAGGTATTGGGACTTCTAAAGAAATGTGTCCAAAGTGGCCTGGGCAAGAATTTGTGGCATCCTTTTCTTTCCTATCTTTACCGCAAGTTTGACAAGTTTGGTCTTTTTCTATACTACCCATTTTTGGGTCATAAATACCTCCCACAACAGGAGTGTTTTCTGCATCATCTTGGAACGCCATCGGGCTAGTGACTTCCACAACGGACATATCTAGAATGTCTTGATCAGATAGTATCCCTGCTTGAATGGAGCCAACTTGACTAGTCTTAAGAGGTCTATATACACTATCATACCCTAGTGTATAATAGGGAGGTGGACTAATATTTTGCCTACCTATAGGAATAGTGAACGTTAGTGGGGCTTTTACTACTTTACCAAATAATCCTTCTACTGTGGCTTGCGGATATTTTTCTGTTAAGTCTTCTATATCATGGGAAACTATTTTCACAATGAATAAATCTTCTTTTCTTGCTCTAAGTCCGGCAGCATTCTCATGCTCTCTAACAAACAATTTTGCAGAGGTTAGCCTCGTTGGAACCCACTTATGTCTCAATCTTCCAGCACTAATTGTCAAGTTTAGATTGCCTTCCTCATCAAAGTCATCTTTACTAGCATACCAGTAAATTGCGGTGGGAGGAACCACTTCTGATTCTAACAAAGTAGTTCCCATCACCATATTACCACCCAAGAGGCTTTCTATCATAAGACTAGCCCTTCAATATAGAGTAAGCCAATTTATCTGCCATATTGTTGTAAGTATTAGAGGCGTGACCTCTAACCCATTGGAAAGATACAGACGTTGATCCTTCACATAATCTATCTATACTTTCTAATAACTTAATCATCTTAATAGAATCTGTTGAGGAATCTCCTACGCAAATATCTATGACTGATTGATTGTCGGAGCAGATTCCGATGTGGTGTGCTGTTAGTCCTAAATCTCGGCAAATGAGTTTTGCTTGTTCTAGTCCATAGCAAATTCCAACCATCTCTGCGACCGGTGGAGAAAAATTTCCGATTATTCTTCCACTAGCCGACAAAACTTGTTTTGTTCCGTTAACTACAATTACGCAAGCAACTGCCGAATTGTGAACCCCATTGTTGAAATCACTTGATGCGTCAGTATAGCAGTTTATACTTATAGACTCACTTTTCGGTAATATCTAAAGCCCTCCCCTCCGGTGTTGCTCTTTCTTGTGATTCTAATCACATCTCCAACTACTACAATAGTTCCCTCATTCTCTAAATCTATTATAGCAGCGTCATATCTGTTAATCAAAGGTAGTTCTTCTAGTTCGATGCCCAATAACTTCAATTCCTTTTTTGCTTGGGCGGCGGATAAGACCTCATGTTTAGGAGCCTTATACCATGCCATGTATGACCCCACCATTATTAGGGATTTAAATTACTCCCAATCATCGTCCCATTCTCCCCACTCGTCATCATCGACTTCTTCGGAATCGTTGTCCCCGTCGTTTGACTCCTCTGTTGGAGAATCATTTATTTCTAAAAGCAATTTTGATAACTCGTCTTCTTCCGGTTCACTCTCCGGTTCTTCATCATCTTCTTTGTCTTCTTGGCCTTCGTCTTCTGGCTCTTCGTCTTCTTCATCTAAAGAGTCCCAATCCTCATCTGCCCAAGAGTCGTCCCAATCTTCGTCTTCATCTTCCTCATCATCATAGTCTATCTTAGGGGCTTTTTTCTTAGACTTTGCTTTAGTGGAAGACCCTTCTGTCAATTCTGAAGAGTTAATTAACTCGATCTTTTCGTTTTTCTTCAAATCTAGCGCAGATAAGAAAGTTTCTAACTTATTTTCTGCGGATTCTTCATTCATGGCGTTAATTTGCAGGCTCAATTCAACCGTGTAGGCTTTCATAATACAATTCACCTTCTTCGGCTACTTAAATTTGTATTCCATAGATTCAACTATGCTATATCTATGGGGACATGCTTAAGTAATCTATAGGTATGGGCTAAACATGCAGAGCCAAAATGCAGATAGGGAGTTAGACTTCACCACCATTAGAATTACTAAAAAAGACAAGCAGTTGCTAAGCGACCTTGCTTTGCCTGGAGAATCAGCGTGGGAGACTTTTCGTAGGATTGCTCAAGCAGCCGCTATGAACAAAATTAAAAAAAAAGAAGAAGTCAAGAATGACTACAAAGGAATGAGTCCTAAATATAAGCGTGCGATTCGTAGCATAGAAAAGTGCTTTACCGCTTACAGGAAGAAAGGAGTTCATCAAGTTTCTTTCGCCCAAATTAAAGACTGGGTTAACGCTAATTCTAGAGAGGGGGTTAGTTCGCCGTCTTTATCTAACTTCTTAAGAAGAAGGCCGCAATTTCATTTAGTTAGGAAGGATAGAAGATATGGGACTAATGAAATCCAGTGCTTTTGGGCTATGGAATATGATGATGGGGCGCCTATAGAAAAGGGTCAGGCTTCTGCCGGATGGGTAGAAGTCGATCTTGATACCAATACCGGTATATGAGTCAACGAATAAGTAATGAGGAAGGAGGGTCCTAGTCGGCCCGACTTTCTTTGAAACCCAAGACAAGCACGATTTCGGAGGGTTTTGTGAATTGGCGGTGGCGCGGCGGTAGTGGGCGGCGGCACCAGGCTCCTCTTATGGAGCAATGCCAGTTCATACTCCGAAGCAAGCCAAAGGCATAGCGGTGTAGTGAGCCGTGCTGAGTATGTGTAGAATTATTTAGAGTCCTGTCGTGAGCAGGAACTAAAGACTTGAATGATGCATTCTTGAAGGTTGAATCCACTCCTAGAGGTGAGTATATAGATAATGACTAATGTATATGTGACTTTTGAAGTGTCATGAAAACCGTCTACCTAGTTGTAGTTCATGGCTTAGATAAAGGCGCTGTAAAGGTGCAACAGAAGCATGGTTAAATTATATTACAAACTAAAGAATGAAAATTTTGAATAAGATTCAAAACGCGCACAAGGGAATATGTATAAGTTATGATTATACCTATTTCATGAATAACCAAATCCAACTAGACGGGTTGAAAAAACATGCGAGTGGTGAATCACGGTGAAAGTCCGTAGGCAAGTAGCGGAAATTTGAGATATACTTTGATACATAATTAGTATTAAGACGGATAAGTCTAATTTTGTATTGAATATACGGATAATAAGAAGTATGAGCCAGGTCGCGCAGATGATAATAACTAGTCTGTGCCCCAGATATTATGATGAGTGAAGATGATAAAGAGGAATATATAACAAACAAAGAAGATTTGATGTCACACTTTGAAAATCTTAAGCATGGTAGGTGCGATGAGTGCAACAAGTTTTGTGCTTTAATTGTTCCACCATATATGGTTAAGATTACTACAAAGTCACGAGTTGATGAAATTGGTAATAGATTCGTTAGACGAAGTATTACTGGCTTTATTAAAGCGTGTGCGGATCATATCCCAATTGAACCTTATGCTGAAAATCCCCCTCCAGTCGAGTTAAATCGGCCAGAGGGAATAGAAGGTATTGATTGGAAGTTTGAAGATTCTCAATATTGGGTAAGAGAAAAGGTGCAAGTTCGGACTGTCTCTAAGTTGGAGTGGATTAAACACCCGACTATGGCAGAAAGAAATAAGCACCGGCGAAAACGTCGACGAGGAGAAGTATCGTTCATGGAAGGCTTCTCTGTAACAAAAATACCCGTTTATGAGTATCGTTGGATTCCTTTCGACTAATCAATAATTCTATTCTAATAAGGTCTATAGTCTTATTAGAATACTTTAGTTAGGGTGGGAGTATTACCTATACCGGTATATTCTCAAACGAATAAGTAATGAGGAAGGGAGTCAGACACCTTCCTTGACCTCCTGATATAGGATTGTGCGGTACACAATCGAGGGGTGTCATTGTTATGGTAAGGAAGGCTAAAACACTTCCATTAACAAGGGCGCCTCTCACCGGAGGATAGATGGAGAAATAGTTAGAGGACTATCGCACTTGGCGAGAAACCCTCAATTAACTACGGAGTAAGCGGCTAGAGAAATGCAATCATTTCTCTTGGTTATGACTTATTCCTAGTATAGGTTACTTTTGGCTAAAGTGACTTGCTAAGTTAATAACTATTTTCTGAAACATGGGGGTTATAGTTTAGCCAACCCAAACCTAGAGTATAGTCTTGTTATTATACTTGGGGCCTAAATAGGTAAAATACCTAAATTTAGCCCAACCCCCATTAGATAGGCATAATTAGATGCCGTTCCCCTTTATTGGGGAACACCCACGCGGTATTGTCTTCGGACTTTTACTGTTTACAGAATACTGCGTGGATTTTAAAATAAAACTCTATCGCGCCGTTGCGCGGGAGAACATGCATAATCGTGAGTGTCAAATAAGAAGGCGTGGTTGTTATGGAAACATAAGAGCGAAGCACGGTTAGTAATAGCAATTGGAAA
>MDSZ01170683.1_pt1 | contig 16825 bp, 18 predicted proteins | sample 811201 | NCBI WGS metagenome assembly MDSZ01 (sample SAMN05326647, study PRJNA326480) | marine metagenome | isolation source: seawater | place: Indian Ocean: North | collected 2010
AAAAGTATTTCAGCATCAGAAGCGTATGATACGATTGCATCTGCAATAAATCCTGCAACATCACTTTTACTGTGAACAGATTCTACTTCACCGTCTTCACCACCAGAAACAGACCTTGTTTCTCGACCTCTTTCGTATGCACTGAGCAGACCATCTCGGAGTTTGTTACGGTCTAATGCCATTACTTTGTCTTTCCATATTTAGAAAGCGTGTTGATTAGATCATCAATCGATCCATCTATTGCAGATTTAGTAGCATCAATTTGAGTTGCAAAAGTTGCAGCGGGTACTGTCGGTGGCCCAGATGGTCCAACGCCTGTTGGATGAAAATGTGCATTAAAGTTTGCAGAGAGGTGAGTCTTAAGATTATCTAAATGCGTTTTTATGTCGTTGAAATGTTCGTCTAGCAAATCTTTTAAAATGTTTCCTAAAACAATCGGCTCAGTAGCACCACGGCCTAAAACAACTTGAGTACCTCTACCATTTTCCTTCTCAAGATCTGCGTGGCCACTACCAATGATTATGGTTGGTCCGTCAATCATAATAGTGCCGTCAGGCTGCATTATAATAACAGCTTGACCGTCGCCATCTTCTGAATTACGAACTCCTTCCTTAATAATCTTAATTGATCCGTTTATTTCTTCAACCTCTTCCCTCAAGCCATTGACGTTTTCTTCTTGTCTTCTAGCAACGATTCTGATTTGGTCAGATTTTACGAGTGTATATGACTGCTCAACCTCTGGTTCAATTGGTGAACCATCTCCTCGACCTTCAGTTTCTGATCCTGGAGCGGGATCATCTGGCCACTTTGTAACCGAAGGCAAGATGTCTTCATCGTCAACATTCTTTACAAGAAAAAAACTATCATCATAAGAAGCTTTGAGGGACAAATTAAGTCTTGCTGCATCATATTCGTAGTCAGGATCTCCCTCAATTGGGCTCTGAGGCAGCTCATTCAAGGCAACCATTCTATCTGCTTCTAAACCCTCTTGCTTATTAACCTGTGTTCTTGCAGACGTGCGTATTGGTTCATCACCCTCTTCAGCATCTGTAGATGGTTTAATAGGTGTATACCTTCCCCTACCTACTACAATATCGATTGCGCCGGAGTCAAGTAGGGGCTCTTCGTAAAATGCATTTGAAGCCTCAAACTCTTCATCCTTTTTAGTCCAACCTCTATTTTGACCTAAACATATGAGGGTATTGTTTGACCCCTGTAAAACAAGATCGCCGGGCCTTTTCAAAAAGAATGGCACTGGCTCCCTTGTTGTCGATTGGTTTGTTGTTGCAGTTTCAAATATTTTTTCATAACTATCGTCTGGCGAAAAGTTTAGCTGATCCTCTGAAGCGCCACCGTCATTGAATAAACCTATCTGTCTTTTACCATCACCAGATGCAGCATTTGCCTGATCAACTGTTGATTCTGTATCTGGTGCGTGTAAATGTCTACGATCGCCGTGTGAATAATTAACGTCTTCAACGGTTCGAACGTCAGGAACTCTAGCGAGCCAGTAGCCAATAATTCCGTACCGAAAAAAGAATACGTGCTCACCAACCTTTACTGGCATTTGTAAATGCTGTGGAAATAATGGGTGGCACAGCAGCAATTTTTTACTGTTCTTATATTCTTTTCCAGTAATTACCCTTACTAACAAAGAGCCAACAGGAACATCGAGTAATGCCTTTTTGTCTTCAACTTTGGTTTCGAAGCTTTTAAAATCAAAAGTTTCTGGAATATAGATTATTTCTTCGACAACGCCTTTGAGCAATACTCCGCCAGCAGCTTGAGCTAGTAAGCTGTTTACTTCGGTGCCTAGCGTTGCCGGTTTTAGTTTTGATGCGTCTATGCTTGCCATATCACTTATCTATCTTTTTAAATATATCTTCTGGATCCAATGCTTCGGATCTTTCTTCTTCTTTTGCAACTAGCTCAGCTAATTTTATAAGCTGATCATTTGATTTATTCATTCTTTCCAGATACTTTGCAAGGGTTGGTCCAACTGAGATGTTATCTGCTAGGCTAGATCCCATATTAGTGTAAATGCCTGTAAATAGCATGTATGCATTAAGGCGATCCGTTATTGCATTATCATAAATCTCTTTCCAAAGCATCTTTTTCTTATTTTCTGTTGACTCCAGTGATTCCAACAGATCAGAGAATGCTTCAGTCTTTTTATTTATTTTTTCAAACTCTTTTGACAGATCCATAACAACTCCTAAAATAAATCATATTTTTTGTCTTTGCCGACTTTGTTCCTGTATTTGCGCCTGATATTGGTCATACTTGATGAAAGCTGTTTTGAGTTAAGACCAGAAATTTCTCTTATATAAACAAAAATGCCTCTTTTGTTCAAAAACTCTAACTGATCGATGTTGTCAAAGACTGTTATGATAGCATTCATACAAACCAAGTCATTTTTGTGAGTTAGCTCACTAAGTATCTCAACACAAAGTGGCCTTATCTGTAACAGACTTTCTTTGTATATACTTGTTTCAACCGGGTCTGGCACAACCTGATAGCTTGAAATCGTAGCCATATCTGCAGCCGACATAGTTTCTTGATCGTCCAAAGAAACTGATGAAAACGTTCTTTTGCGTATTTTTCTAGAATTGATTATTAGCCAATTTTTTGCAACAATGTTAAAGTAAGAAAATGCATTTGTTCCTCTACTGTGATCAAATTTGTGCAGACATTCGTACAGAGCTACAACACAGGCTTGTTGGAGGTAAGCTGGGGATTCTCCGCATTTGTGAAACCCGTAGATATAAATTAAATTTTCTGTTAACTTCAGCAAGGCAGGCTGAATTCTTGACTCGTAAATAGTCTCTTTTTCACTTCTATCTTCTGCAGTGCAAAACTCTTTAATAGCTGCCTGTGTATCCTTTGTGAAATAGTACCGTTTTGGTGCATTTCCTCTACTTATTTTGGTTCTTCTAATCTTCTTCTTTTTCGCCATCTTCAATACCTGCTAGTTGATTGGCGACGTATAACACTGCGTCTCTTGATTCCGTAATGTCGGCAATTACTTGCCGGACCTGTGGACTATCAAAGAACAACGGAGTATCTAACACTTTTTGAATTGACGTATACTTCTTGTCTAGATTATCAAGAGATAGGTCCACAGCGTCTTCAACCCTTAAAATTATGCGCGCAAATTTATAATTATAATAAAGTGAAACTAATAGAGCAATCCCTGTTAGTGCAATTGTAAGTATATAGTAATTCATCCTAACTCTTGCAAAAAATTATCATATAATTTTGAAACAGCAGTATGACTAAAGTTGTCTATTACTTTCGTTCTTGTTTTCTTTGCATTCTGACGTAAACTGTTTCTATTATTGTATAGATTGGTTAACTGGCTCTTAAAGTGCGATTCGTCAACGTCTGCCCACATAGAACCCTCCATAAAGATACGATTGTCAACTTTTTCGTCTGGTATCTTTACCATTTTATAGTTAACAGGTACCCAACTACCATCTTGCAAAAATGTTTTATGGCCTGACCAGTCTGTTGCTAACACCGGCAAGCCAGCGGCAGATGCCTCAATCATTGGTAGACCATACCCTTCGCCTCTGGTTGCAGTGATTAAGCCAACAAGCGACTTATCACAATACATTTTGAACAGTTGTTCGTCTGTCATATGACCATGAAGAAGTGTGACTCTTGGAAATTTTCCTGGGCGTACGTGCTCTAAAACCTTTTTAAGGGTCCGTTGTGTTAACCTTTTATCTAACGATGAATTCGTTCCCATGTTAGTCTTTACAACAAGTCCAATGTCTTTTCTTCCTTCGTATTTTTCACAAAACCACTTTATAGCATTGACTGTATTTTTACGATCAAGTTCAGGGGTTGGTGCAGTAAGCTGGCCAAATAACAAAAAGTTTCTTTTACTTTTTAAATCAAAAAACTTTGTTGGCTTGATATCTTTCACAAACTCATCTGGAAAAGACTCTGGGATTACGTGCACTCTTGTCGCAATTTTGCCGCTGTTATTTAGAACGCCCGCAGTGAAGTTGCTAGGTACAATAATGCCATCCATATTATTACAAGCCGCAACCCAAGCAGGATTGCAAAAGTTTGTTTCGACAGCGGCAGTGATGCCAAAGTTTTTGTGCGCTAATGCACAATCCCATTCATCTGGCAACTGTACTTGAAACGAATAGTCTGGCTTAACCTGTGGTTCTGACGTACGGGCCATAATTTCACCGATAAGACCATCGTGTGCTTCGCTGTTTAAATACCAAGGCGTAATACCCCATGGTAAAACCTGTGCTGAGACCTGATGCCCAGCATCGATTAACCATCTTACGATCTGCCTAGAGTGAACTCCGTATCCAGACTGAGATAAAAGTGGTCCTCTTACTAAAACATTTGCCATCTATAACTCCGTCAATGTATAATTTTTCTTCTTATATGGAAAGTCTATGATTGTCTTCAGCATGGAATCGTGCCATAAGTCAACTGTTTTTTGGTAAGCAAACTCGGTATGTGCATAGTTTTTTGCTTTAGCGCCTAATGCTCGGCGTGCTGGTTTACCAATGAAATACATTTTTGATATTGCATTTGCAATTGTTTGCGTGGACACCATATCTTCAAAAATATATGGAACGGTCTGGCTTCCTACAAGTGTTTGCATCTCAATCGGTAGCGCGACTCCGTTTTCTTCACCAGTATATGCATTAACTACTTGCCTGGTTTGGCCACCTGTTTTCGGAGCAATTATCGGAGTTCCTGTTTGCATTGCCTCGAGGGTCGATAATCCAAAGCCTTCTGCATAGCTAACATTAATACAAACATCTGAAATGTTGTGTAGTGTATTTACCATTTGAAAATCTACACGGTCAGTAGAAAAACAAACGTTATCCCTAATGCCAAGCATTTCAACCATTGCAAACAAATTAGGACCTTCCCGGTCTGTCGGATCAGTGTGCATTAGAAGGGTTGCTTTTTTATGCTTTTCTTTTTGTTTTAATTCATCTAAGAAAAGCTTAAAAGCATGTAATAGGTCACCAGGTCTTTTTCTGCGTGCGTTTCTATTCATCCAAAATAAAACAAAATGATCTGCGCGGTCTTGTCCTAGAATAGCAGCTTTCTGCTGAGCTATTGCTTGGTCAGTCATTTGAAAAAACGTATCTTCTGGAAGAGCGTGCGGTACAAAAAATGTTTTAAGGGGATAGTGTTCCTTAAGTTGTGTATATGTGTGGTGACTGTGACAGTTAATAAGATCCGTTGCTTCATAAAAAGGAGCATTAAACTCAGGGTATGGCTTATTATCCCAAACATGCCAATAGACTATTGGGCAGACTTGACGTATTTCGTCTTCCATTTCAAAAAGCCAGTAATAAAATCTTGGATCAGTAAACAAAAAAAGCACATCAGGCTTTTCCGTTGCAAGAGCCATCCGCAACATATCTTTGTTACCAAATCCGTCAATAGGTTTTATTATAAAATCATCATTTACTTTTAGCACATCATAATTGTCGTGCTTTACTGCTGCTCCAAATTGCCTAAAGCTCCATATCCCTTTTTTCAAAAGGCCGTTTATTAAGTGCCTGCTTTGCGTGCCTACACCAGACGTGCTTAGCGCGTGATCACTAAGCATTAGAACCTTATATTTACCATTTATCATGTACAATGCTCCGTTTGATAAAAAGGACAAAACTTGCAGTTAGATCTGTTTTTTAGATTCATACCCTTTCTAACTGACTTCACCATTGATTCTAACAGCTTTTCAGATTTTGTAATAAATTTTGGACCAACAGACACTGGCATAAACCAAGCACATCGTTCGGGTTTAGTATTTCTCTTCAATAAAGCATACCCACAACCAATTGATTTTAGTGGAATGTCTTCCCTCTCGGCCCAAAACTTTTTGTAAAGTCCAACCTGAGCTTGCACGAGAAAGTCACGTCTTTTATCAGCGTACCAACCACGTGGACCTGTCGTTTTCCAGTCAACGACCCAATACTTTTCTTTGTTGTTTTTCTTTGACTTAATAATTGCGTCTATGAAACCTTTAAAGTTTAGACCCAGTTCAGGCATTGGCTCATAAAGTTGTTCCTCTGCGCTTACATATTCCCAATCACCAAAGTTATATTCCATAAACTCAGGTATGGCGGATAAAATACTATGTGCGCTTTTTACCCAAGAGTCAAACTTTTCGTGCCTATATTTTAGATCAAACTTTGCCCTTTGCTCAACCATCTTTGCGATATACTCTGGTGTGTCAAATCCATGCTCGGCCCACTTCTCCTTGAGTTTTGGTTCAACTTGGTCTGTTACCATAGAGCCAGTCTTTAAGTACGATTCAATAGTATCGTGCACAATTGTACCAAACTCAGCGTACGGATTATTCTCGTACGTTTCTATCTTATCAATGTACATTAGCTTATGCTTCCAAGGGCATTCGCGCCAGTTCTTTACTTCAGAATAGCTAATGTGTTCTTTATTAGTCGGAAAAATCATACTACACCTCAAATCATTATATTGTGATAAGGTGTAGTTTACAAATTTTATTTATTAGGATAAGACATTGGATCGGGCAATCCAAATTGTGATCTTAGAATTTTTTCTTGTGTCCACCAGTCCGATCTATACATATCCATTGCAAGATCTTCCATTGTATACTTTGGTTCCCATCCAAGCTTTTCCTTTGCTTTTGATGCGTCACCTAATAGCACTGGTACTTCATGCGGTCTCAATAGGCGCTCATCAATTTCAACGTGTTTTTTAATGTCAAGTCTTGCGAAGTTAAAGACAAAGTTTAAAAAATCCCTAACACTATGTGTTTTACCTGTCGCAATAACAAAATCTTCTGGTGTGTCTTGTTGAAGCATAAGCCACATTGCACGCACATAATCCTTGGCGTGACCCCAATCGCGCTTTGCGTCTAGATTACCGAGATATAACTTTTGTTGCAGACCCAAGCTAATCTTTGCTGCGGCGAGTGTTATCTTTCTCGTAACAAAAGTCTCTCCTCGTCTAGGTGACTCGTGATTAAATAAGATTCCTGAGCACGCAAAAAGACCGTAACTTTCTCTGTAATTTCTAACTAGGTTATGTGCGTATACTTTTGAACAGGCGTATGGGCTAGCGGGCATAAAGGCAGTTTCTTCAGACTGTGGAACCGTTGGATTATCACCAAACATTTCCGAACTAGAAGCTTGATAAAATTTTGCCTCAGGACAGCAGTGCCTTATCGCTTCTAACAACCTTAAAGCACCAGTCGCGACTATATCAGTTGTTTCGATAGGACAGTCAAAACTTACGCGAACGTGACTTTGTGCTGCTAGATTATAAATCTCGTCTGGTTTGTATTTTGATAAAATCCTATACATCCACGATGAATCGTGCATAGATCCATAATACATTTTAAAATTTGGATTATCGTAATTAAAGTCAATTCTATCGGTAGAAATTGTGCTGGTCCTTCTTTTAATCCCAATAACCTTGTAGTTTTTTTCGAGTAGCAGATCAAGCAGATATGATCCGTCTTGGCCAGTAACACCAGTGATTACAGCTGTCTTCTGTTTAGTCATCTGATACTGCCCTGCCTTTCATGCTTTCCCAGTCTTTGTTTTTACGAATATCACTATTAAAAAACTTTACTCCTTGTAAGAAACCCGAACCAGCTTCGATTTTGTCTGCAAAATGTATCATTGCAGCTAAATCTTTTGGAAAACAGTGTCCTCCAAAGCCTAGGTCACCATCTGGTCCTGGTACAGCAAGATGACTTTTTCCAATTCTTGTGTCGTGGAGTGCGTATTCACAGACTTTATCGTAATCAATGTTAGCTGCTTCACAAATTTGGTACATTTGATTCGCAAACGTAACTTTTGTTGCAAGAAAACAGTTTGTAAAGTATTTTACCATTTCAGCAGTAGAAGATTTTGTGATAACAATAGGGATTCTTGGGAACACTTTTCTAAATACTTGCTTCAATATTCTAGCACCATCTCCACCAATGATAATTCGCGTTTGGTTTTTAAAATCTTCTACTGAATTTGCTTCTGTTAAGAACTCAGGACTAAAGCACAACGCAAGACGTGGATATTTTGCAGCCAATCTTTCAGTTGTCCCAGGTGGAACAGTAGATTTTATTACAAAAATCTTTTTCTTCTTCTGTCTATTAAGAAAATCAGAGTGTAGTGGGTCCGGATCGTTCTTCTTGATTACAGCATAGGCATCATCTAATGCTTTTTCAAGGATCCTTGTATCGCACGACATATCTTTGCGCATTGGTGTTGGTACACACACGAAAATTACATCGTTTTCGCTCACTAAAACATTCAGCCTGTCGTCAATATGTCCAACATCATCCATATTATAGCACTTATCTGGTTGTATGTCATATCCCTGCACATTGTAATAGTTTCGCAAACCTTCACGTATTGCTGTTCCAACGAAGCCTTGGCCAATAATACCTATTCTCATTTTTTCTCCCAGTAGGAATACATTCCTTTTTCTATTTCGTATTGCATATATTTTACTTGTTTTGGTTTTATTTGTATAGCCCAGTCCCAAGTTTCTTCAATGAGTAGATTTAAGTCCGTTTTATCGCTGAATCCTAAAAGACTTTTTGCTTTATCGTGATTACACCACATTTTTTCAACTTCATCTCTTGGCTCTAGATGAATTTTATTTGGCCGAACACCTATTCGGCGATGCGCAACGTCTTGGACTATTTCGGCGAGCTCATTTATTGAAACATCTTTGTCAGCTCCGATATTTATAATCTCAGAGTCAGTTTTTTTATTATGCATCAGCTTTTCGAACGGATCCATATAAAACTTTACATCACTAAACGCACGGCGTTGATTACCATTGCCGTATATGGTCAGTTCTTCACCTGCCAACGCTTTTCTAATCCATATACCAGCAACATTGCGATAACGATCCCAGATGTTCTGGCGTGGTCCAATCACATTATGTGGTCTGATGATAGTATAACACAAACCAAACTGCCTATGCGCGTTTTTTAGATCCATTTCAACAGCGTATTTTGCAATTCCATATGGATCTTGTGGATCTGGTATCATATTTTCGGTAAATGGCGGCGTTTGTTCTCCATATACATCCATCGAACTAGCAAAAATAAACTTTTTAATGTTATGCTTTATGCTGTTATTGATTAGGTTAACTGAAGCTAGAATATTATTTTGGTAATTGAAGTTTCTAATGAATGGACTTAGTCCGACAGCAGCATAAGCAGCAAAATGGTAAACATAATCAGGTCTTACTTCATCAAAGATCTCATCGATAGCACTGCTATTTACAAGATCTTCAACAAATAACACAACATTATCCGGGACGTTTTCAGCATAGCCCCCAGATAAGTTGTCAATTCCATAAACTTCGTAGCCCTTGCTGATTAAATGCTCAGCAAGATGGCTTCCTAAAAGGCCGGCAACTCCTGTTATTAGTATTCTAGAACCCTCTGACATTTGGATACTCCTTTTCATACCATTCTATCATTTTTGTCAGACCTGTATCCAAGTCAGTGTATTCAAAACCAGGATTTAGTCGCATAAACCTTTTGTTTGAGCTAGGTTTTTTATACTGGCCCGCAGGCATTGTATCATCCCAAATAGAGCTTTGTTTGGTTCCCATAATATTCTGTATTTTCAGAACAAGATTATAGATGGATATTTGATCTGTGTTGCCAATGTTTAATGGAACTGGGCTATCGTATGATTCTAGCATCCAAACGAGAGCTTTTGCAATATCGTCCGCGTAAGTAAACTCTCTTATTGCACCACCAGTACCCCAAAAACGAGGCGGTTTTCCATCAAGAATTGAATTATGAACTTTTCGTACAACTGCTGGTATAACGTGGCCATTGTTCAAATCGAAATTGTCGTTCATTCCATATAGGTTGTTTGGAACTGCTGTGACATAGTTCAATCCGTATTGTTGCCTGATTGCTCTAGACTGTACTTCTAGCATTCTTTTTGCATAAGCATACCCAAAGTTGCTTGGATGTGGTTCTCCAGAGTGAATTTGATCTTCGGTTAATGGATATGTTGGGCTGTCTGGATAAATACAAGTAGATAGAAGTGATACAACTTTGTTGATACGCTGATTTTTAGCTGCATTTAGTAAGTTGGTGTTGATGAGTATGTTTTCGTGAAAAAAATCTGCAACATAGTCACTATTTCCCTTGACACCACCAACTTTGGCCGCTAAATGAATGATACCATCAGGTTGATGATCCTCGATCATACATACGCAGTCGCTGTCACGACGCAAATCGTAGTCTGCTGTACCAACTAAAACCATATCGTGGTTATTTTGTAAGTTCTTAAAAGCAGAACCAACCATTCCAGTTCCACCAGTTACTAAAATTTTCATTTTGATAACCAATCCTTTACAAAAACGGTAGGGGTCCATCCCATAGATGCTATTTTTGTTATATCTGCCTTTGTTATTCTGGATTCACCTATTCTTGCATCAATATGTTTGTAAGGCTTTCCAAGAAGCTTAGCAATTTCAATAACCGTAGTGCTTTCGCCAGAACCTACATTGTATGCTTCGCCACAGAATCTACTTTCTGATTGTGCTGCAATGATATTTGCATTCACAACATCTTTCACATAAACAAAATCACGCTGTTGCAAGCCGTCGCCAACGACTGTTACGACGTCTCCTTCTCTAATTTGCCTCTGAAAGATTGCTATTACTGGTGCATATTGCCCAGATTCTGGCATTCTTTCACCAAACACATTAAAATAACGAAGGCTTATTGTTTCAAGACCATATAGCTTTGTATACATATTGCACAGATCTTCACCAGCTAGCTTTGACGTAGAATATGGATTTAAATTATCTAATTTTAGATCTTCGTGCATTGGAATAACATTTGTTAGTCCGTAACAGGCACTTGTCGATGAATAAACGAGTCTTTTTATGTTGTTATTTCTGGAAGCTTGCAGAACATTGCAGGTTCCTATAACGTTTGTTTTGCAGGCCATCATTGGATTTTCGATACACGGCCCAATTCTTGATTCTGCAGCCAAATGAAAAACAAAATCAACCCCAGCGAAAAGTGGCTCGATTTTTTCATAATCATTAATATCAAGTTTGTGATACTCTGCCTTTTTGTTCTTGTGAAACTTCTTATGTGCATCTGCAGATTCGTTGTCGATAACTATAACATCAAAACCAAGCGTTACAAGTCTATCGGTAAGATGTCCACCAATAAAACCGCTACCTCCCGTGATTAAAGCTTTCATTTTAAACTCTCTTTAATATTGTTTTTAAACTTGGTTGCAGAATAAGTGTGATTTCTATCGTGCCAATATATTTCTCTATTTAAATCTGAGCCTGTAAAGTCTCGATTCTTATAATCTGTTCCAAGTATTCTTACGTCATAAAAATCTTGTTTAAGAATTGTATATAGATCAGATTCTGTTGTATAAAAAGTTACATCATCAACATATCTTATAGAACGCAAAATAAATTCTCTGTCCTCTGGCGATTGCGTTGGTTTCATTTTTTCAGGTCGATCAATCGTTGGATCAGTTTGTAGTAAAACTACTAACTTGTCACAGACACTTTTAGCATCCATGAACATGTGTATGTATCCTGGGTGGATTACGTCAAAAGCACCGCATACGATTCCAACATTGTATTTTTTATTTTTGCGCATTTTGATTACTCCTTAAAAAATAACATTTTACGAAATTATTTCGTAGCCTCAATGTCTACTGTGTATCTAATATGTTTGCAGTCCATTTTCTCTATAGTAATACCAAGCATTGCTCAAAATCTCAGTAAAACCTGTTTCAAGTTTTTTCATATGGTGAAATCTTAGCCTATGTGGACAGAAGTCTATTCCTGAAAGCCAATCATCTTCAAAACAGTCATAGTTATTGAACCAATGCATCATGTTTTCATAAGTAGAAGCAACAAATGGATCGTTCATATACTTCTTATTCCAATCATTGCCAGGAACAAATGCAGTAATAATATCTTGTATATTCTTGCCAACAAAGCTGTCTGCTAGGTTGACGACAGGCGCAAAATCTGTACGCGTTGAAATGACTAGGTCATAATTCGTGTTTGTACTATTAACATAGTCGTGAAGTAGTTTCCCAACTTGTTTATTAGAATAAAATGATGATATAAGGTATTCTGGAGGACCCCAATAACTGGTACGCTTTGAGAAGTCAAACTTTGGAATAAATTTCTTTTGTTCTTCAAATTTGAAAGCCTTTGGCATATAAGTTTCTAGAAGCCCCTTATCAGTTTCTTTTTCTACGACCCAGCCTCTTCTGTCGCCATCTTTAGACTGTGGTTTTAGCTCATCGTTAACCATATTCTCGTGATACCAGGAATGAATAAAAAAATCAACATCAAGGTTCTCTAAAGACCTAAGTAAGTAAGGGCTACACTCTCTAAAATATCTTGGCTGGCCAGAAAGACAAACTGCTACTTTCATTTTAATACTACCTATATTGTTTGATCCAGTCGCTGCATATACCATAGCAATTTTGCTCGGCATTAGTCAGTTGACTATTGTTTGTAAGAACACAAACTGATCTTGGCGTAAGGTACATGTTTGGATAAGTCCAAATATGGCCTTGACTAGTAAGCGTTACGGAGTCTTCTTGGTGCCAAAAACAATGCGCTCCAAGATCAAGCATTTCTTTCAATGCATCTATGTTTTTTGCGTGACACCAGAAAAATGGGTTTAAAAGAAAATCTTTGTCGACTACATATTGTGGCGCATCGTGACCTAAAACAAATTGGTTATCCTTAAACCATACATCTATTTCAACATCGAATCCCGCAGAAAAGCTGCTAATGATGTAATCTGGATGATTTTCTTTTTTCTTGTTTGGTCCGTACAAGTTTCCACGATGCGAAATCAGCTTTAGTTTTCTTTTAGACATACTGCCTCGCTACACGTAAGAACGCACAAGTTTGATTCATTAAATATTTTCCAAGCAAGTGCATAGTCGCCAGTAGATGAATAACCGGAAGGTTCAACTGGTTCAATCCTGGCAAATCGTATTTTGTGATGATTAATAAACTTAACCATATCATTTACGTTATCTGGTGATGAACCACGAAAGAAGAACTCTAGTATTCCACAGTGTCTGTTGTTAAACTTGCCTAGAAAGCTTTCTGCTTTTTCTTTTGTAAAGAACTTTTTGATTTCCTCTTCGATGTTCAAAAATCTATATTCTGAACATCTGCTGTGTAGAAACTGATAATATGCAACTATCTCGAAGACTTCTCTTGGCGGCGACATAAAATTTTTGAGTATTGTACTATGGCTTTTCTTTATTTCGTTCACGGCATCAAGCCACAGTTGTTTTTCAAAGAACCAGCCTTGGTACTCAAAAAGCCAAGCGTTTGCTGTGAGATTGTTACGGAATTCTTTAGGTAAACTAATCAAGGCTGCTTCGTTAACTGATCTTAAATTAGGTACCAGATTAGAATACCAAATGGTCTTTTGATTAAAGTACTCATCAAACAAATCATCAAGTAAACAGCTTTTCAGAAACTTCGCTTCACAGTCCATCAACAACGCTTGACTATATTCGATTCCAGTTAGTGCATAAGCCTTCTTGATTCCCTGATATGGATGCTTGCCAGATATTTTTGCACATTGCGGGTACGGCTTTACGTCGACACCATCCACCTTTTTAATCAAATACTCAAGATCCGTGAAATAAACATTCTCGTTTCCTGATAAAATTTTTCTGAGCTCTTCAGTTTCCTCTTTGTCAGAACAAACAAAAACTAGCCTGGCTGATTTATCTGTGTTTTTTATATATGATTCTTCAAGGACTATTGCCTGGTTAAAGTGGCCTCGCCACGTTGGCACAATTATGCATCTTTCATCTTGCATACTAACTCCGCAAATCTAAAATCTTCCTCGTCATCAATATCAATAGACTCTTTCCAATCTATAATCCAATATTTTGGATCCAAGCCTATCCGTTGCTTATATTTTTGCAAGGCCTGTTTTCTAATGCCATAAAGCCCAGTGGTTTCTTGAATAAGAAACTTTGCATCTTGACTTCTAGGTAGTAAACCAGGCTGGTAGTTTACAGGATTGCCGTCCATCCAGAACCAGCCAGTTTTTTTCTGAGCAGTAAAAATACTGTCATAGCCTCTGTTACTTTTAAGAAAGCTTAAGCAGTCTTCTATTGTTTTGCTCGATAAGAATGGTGCTGTAACAAAAAGCTGAAAATAAAGCTCATATTCTGGAAATATTTCCGAATGATATACCAAAAGATCATTCCCATTTGCTTCGTCGGATGCGTACCAGGGGTCTCTTTTAATTACGTCGATGCCTTTTTGATTACACCAATCTGTAATCTCTTGTGAGTCTGTGTCTACGACGATCTTATCGAACGAGTTAGCCAAAACCACGTTTGAAAGCAGGTGCCTGTAAAGCGGTGTTCCACCTAAGCTTCTTAGATTTTTGCCAGGTACTCTTGTAGAGTTGGCCTTAATTGGAACAAACGCAACACTTCTCATCCTATAATATCCTTTGTTCTCATTTCGTCGATTGCTGTTTGCCAGTTGCCATCAAAAGCTATTGCCTTATCGTCAATGTAACAAACAGCCCTTGGCTTTTCACTTGTAATCTTGCTGACATAATCTGCCATATCGTGTTTTTCGAGCCAGTCCCAAATCATTTCTGTCCCTGTTTTTCCATTAACCAATCCACGATCTGGTTTTGCCTTACAAGTGTGCAAAATAATCGTATACTGTGCCGAAAGATCTCTAAGTGCTTCTTTAGAGCCAGGAATTGGATCATCGTAGATCGTGCCATCATAGTAACCCTTAGAATTCTTGTGTATTACACCGTCAAAATCAATAGCCAAATTAATTTGTTCGTCAGGATAAGAGTGTTTTCTTATTTTATTTCCTTTCCAGTTCAGCTTTTTCAAGTCATCAGGTGCATTAGAGCCAATGGCTGGGCATACGTTGCCTGAACCATGTGTAAGTTCATAACTAAGAAGCAACGTAAGGACTTCGGCAGTGTGATAATATTCTGTGTTCAAGGTGACCACACTAGTATCCTTAAGTTTTGTTTTAACTTCTCTACCAGAAATCATTGCAGTAGGTATTTTTGCCTTATTTGCCCATTCAATTGCCTTGATTACGTCGTCACTATTTCCAGATGAAGACACACCCAATACCAAGGACTTCTTTAGCTGGGTAGAAGACATAGCGCTTGTTCTTTGATTTAGCCAGGCAACCATCCACTGATCAAATCCGACATCGTTAATCAAGGATGTTGCAACAACACAAGACCCTGGACACATTGCATTCTTTGTGCCGTTTGATAGCCTAGTAATATCAACTGCAGCGTGATCAGCTACTGCCATATTGCCGCCGTGACCTAGAACAAAGATTGTTTGTGCAGAGTTAAACTTGTTTTGTAGGCTTTGCCATTCTTCTGATTCTACTATTTTTTTAAATTTCTCTTCAATGTTTTCAAAGTTTAGCATGATTATTTACCGTGGTTATTAACAAAATAATTGAGATCTTCAGGGGTTCCTAACCCCCACATCTTAGTTGCTTCAAAAGTCTTAATTTTTCTGCCGTCTCCGATTGCTTCATTAAAAACAGGGCAGACATAAAACTCGTTGTTGACTCTTACGTCCTTTTCTATCATTTGTTCTGCAAATTTGACAAAGTCTGAGCCATTCTTCCAATAGTAGAAACCAACAGTTGCATTGTTTGAGATTGGATTCTTCTCTGCAACTTCTGTTACATAGCCATCTTCCCCGATCTTCGCATAACTCCACTTTGGGTGTGTTGCTCTAAAAGTTACGATGCCGCCATCCGCGTTGTTTTCGTTCATTTTATACATAAACTCATTCGAGTTCCACTCAACAAACTGATCAGAATTAGCCATAAAAAGAGGAGCATCATTGTTGATATGCTCCTTAGCAAGAAGCACAGTGCAGGCAGCACCTTCTGTTAGCTGATCAACTTCAACAATTTTACAGTTCGGCACCAATAGTTTTAGCGTTGATTTAATATTCCACTTTTCATCATGCTCTTTCTGAACAATAAAAACGTAATTGGCATCGATGTTCAAGTTTTCAATAACTACCTGAATCATTGGCTTACCACGAACCTCAATTAAAGGTTTGGGAAAAGTATATCCAGCTTTTTGAAATCTAGTGCCAGCTCCAGCCATTGGTATTAGAACATTTAGTTTTTCGTCTTTCCATTTCGGATACATCATTTTATCCTCGTTAGTATTATTTAAGTTTTTAACGATATTTTCGTAGAAAACATCAGATGGATTTTTCACTCGTAGAACCGAAGCTGAACTTCTGTGTGCTGCGAGAAGACCATAGGGAGAGTCCTCTATGATAAGAGTCTCCTCAGGAAGAAAACCCTGCTTTGCCATAGCTTTCCAATATATCTCTGGATGCGGCTTTGAATTTTTTACATCTTCGTTAGACAGGACAATATTGAAAAAATCATATATTCCAAGTTTTTTTAACGATATCTCAACTGTTGATCGGATTGAATTTGAGCACACGCCTAAAGTATACCCATCTGCCTTAAGCCTCTCTAGGGTTGATATAAGAACAGAATCAGGTTTTGTGTCTAGTAACATTTGCGAAGTATATTTCTGCTTATTTTCCCAAATGCTATCGTGTAAGTTTTTCGGCAGACCTTTTCTCGTCGTAAGCATATCAAGCTTTTGCCTTGTTTTCAGACCATCGTAAATAGCAATATGTTCGTGCCAGCCAATCTTATAGTTGTCGCCTAGAGCCTTGTTTAAAGACTCATAGTGAATATTTTTTGCTTCGATCAGCACACCATCTAGATCAAAAATAAT
>MDSZ01033158.1_pt1 | contig 16822 bp, 20 predicted proteins | sample 811201 | NCBI WGS metagenome assembly MDSZ01 (sample SAMN05326647, study PRJNA326480) | marine metagenome | isolation source: seawater | place: Indian Ocean: North | collected 2010
CATTCAACATGTGTTGCATTTGGCTACTCAACTGAGCAACTATCAATCTCAATGTATTGACTTCTTCAGTCAACTGCTTTATCTGCTCTTGCATGCTTGGTGTTTCCACTATTTCTGAATCATCATCCCATGGTAATCTCATTGTGAAGCCCCCTCGACTAATTCTTGCATAAGAACGAATAAATCGTATGCTTGCATTACTCTAAGTTGGTGATTGTTTTCTCGTGGGTATCGGGCATCAACCAAAAGGGCCCTATCATCTAAACAAACTTCACCAGCCTTAGCGGGACACACCGGGCAATCTATTACGCGAGCAAGCCTCGCCTTCGCCTTGGTATTCATGGGCTCACCTCTATGATACGCACATACATGTGGTTGGTTTTCAATATGCAACTTGCAGCCGCCTCTCTTGCCTCTTTTTCATCTCCCTTAATGGCATACGGAACCCAATTGATTCCATCTGATGAGCCTTGGATTTGTTTCATCGTTTCACTTCCGTTTGGCGTGGGGTGCATTCAGTGTATAAGTCTTTTGCAGAAGGGGCCCTTTGACATACGGGGGATGGGGTAACGTTCATCACCAGTGTGTAGTTAGAGGCAAATGGACCGGTCTCTTTGGCTCATTCTTCTGTTATGTTGCTACCACCTTCCTTCTCGGGGAGGCCGGTCCACCCTATTTTCAAAGAAATCTGGTTTTTACCCTTCAAGTGGGGGGTATAAGGGGTAAAAATGCCAAAAAGTGGAAAAGTAAAGGGGTCATCAGTAAAGTGTAACCCCCATAGTGGTGCAGTAATCTGTCCAGATAACCTTTATGGCCACCCCTTTCCTGTCAAAACTGAGGGGAAGGGACCCAATGTATAGCATCTTGGCGGCTTCGATGGCTCTGACCGTGGCAGCAATTAATTCAGTAGGGGCTCTTGGTGAAAGGGGCCCTTCTGCAACAGAACAGGTTCGGGCAGTCATCTATACCCGAGTTTCGACAGAAATGCAATCCGAGACCTCTATGCAAGAACAGGAGAGGCGCTGCCGCCAGTTCGCTGAGTATAGGGGATATGAAGTCGTTAGGACATACAAAGACTACGGTAAGTCTGGCACCAATACTAACCGTGAAGAGTATCAGCAGATGATGGCTGATATAGATTCCTGGGATATTGTGATTTTATTCAAACTCGACCGCATTCACCGTAGTAGTCATAACGCCAATCTTTGGGCTACCGAACTCAACAAGAAGGGCAAGAATTTCGCAGCCCTCGATATTGATGTTGATACTTCAACGGCTATGGGCATGGGTATCTTCAAGATAATGACAGTGCTTCAAGAAATGGAGGTTGCTCTCATTAGAGAAAGGACAAGATTTGGTCTTGCTGGTAAGAAGAATGCAGGCAAACATACAGGGCGCCCTCCTTACGGCTATTCCTCTATATACAAGCGTACTGAAGACAAGAACGATAAAGGCGAATTGGAAATAAATGAGCCAGAAGCAGAGGTTGTCAGACGCATTTTTGACATGCGAAGGGAACAGATGTCCTTTGCTGAAATTGCTAATTCTCTTAATGCCGATGATGTCCCAACACGGCGCGAAGGAAAGGTCTGGACTCCATCTGTGATAGATGCTATTATCTCTCGTAGGGAGTTTTATGAAGGCAAAAATAGGGACACAAATGGAACAATAATGGAACATAAATGGGGGAATATCTTATGAACGAATTTAGGATGTTTGCGAAAGATGGTTTGGCCGTAGTAGTGAAAGACAAGGGTGAATTATGGGGGTTAAGTCTCGAAGTCAAGGGGCGGAATGTCGGCGAAATTACCCTAACTGACTCAGAGATACTTGAGTTATGTAATGACGTTGATAATGTCGCAGAACAACTAAGGCGGACCAGGGCTAAGACATTTAATTTCTATTGCCTATCATGTGACTATACCTCTCGTGAAACTGGTATTGGAGAGCCGATAGCACTACACCAGGCTATTACATGTCCGGCGTGTGGTGAAGTCGCACTAAGGTGCAGTAACGCAAGTGAATAGTAACTTACATTGGTGAATTAGATGGTCAGATACCCTGCTAAGATTCAAAAAGAGGTTAATGACTGGGCCCGAAAATTTGCGGACCCCATGTTCAAAATTGACTGGGGCACTATCAAATTAAGTAAGGGTAATACCTATTCTCACAACCTTAGAGTGTGTGAAATCGCCTTGGTTCTTTTGGATAATGACATTCCGTTTGCTACTGAAGTGAGGCTGAAATGTGGGGCTCGACCAGACATTGTATGTCCAACACATGTTCGCTCAATAATTGAAGTCCTTCACTCTGAAACAAGAGAAGATTTCGAAACCCTCAAAGCCCATAAGTACCCCAGCGAACTACGTGGGGATTGGATTCTTTTGGAAACATGTCACGAGTTTGATGAGAAATCCATTTTCTAAGAGGAGGGGTGTTAGTGAGCAATAAAGACAGGCACGATAAGGTAAAGCGGTACACTCCCGATAGGGCACGAAGTCCACGAAATTATTGGGACACTGACGGTAGTGCTGGGTGGCGCCGTAACGAAGAAACACCTGTTAGTAGCGAAACTCCCGAGGAAAATACCTCAGAAACAGTTTCAGAAGAGAGTAAATCAGAAGTGAAAGTGAATCGCAGTGATGATATATTCAGACGCAGACCGATTCTGGGTAATAGGATTTTGACCCCCATCAGAAAAGAGGCTGAAGAGGAAAAAATCAAGCCTCTATACGATATTGACCCACTTCGTTCTATCTGAAACCTTTATGTCCGTTAGTCTAAAGCATTAGTCCATGGGCGAAATTCGCTACAACTACAAGGGTCAACAAGTCGGCTTCCTATCAAAGGTGTTTTCCGACGTTGTTGTTATACAAGACGACTGGATTGCTACGGTCAACAAACAATTTGCTGACCAAGGATATTCTGCTATCTTGAAAGCAGTAAAACACTGGGTTCGTGAGGCACACGGAGAGGAACTGACTGACGCTCAAGCCTGGTCTATCCTAATCCACATTACCAGTGGCGGCGTACCTGCTGCTCTTCGTGACGCTGAATCCGATGAGGGAATCAACCCAGCCAAATATGTCGCTGGTTCTGCTATCGGATTGATGGATAAGGCAGTAAATACCACCACTGGAGTGGTAATGGGTGCAAGCAAGGCAGTAACCCAACCATTCACTAAGAAGGATTCAGCAGAAGAAACTGAGGAATGATATACCTTTCATCCTTCGTAAGGTATATGAACTGAATCGCTTCATCTGTGGGGCATGTATCGAGTCCCTGTTATGCTATACTTGCAGTGGGTCAATAAAGTCACCCGTAATGACTACAAGTTGAAACACCAGCGTGTTGAAGATGGACATGTTCTTTTCGAGTCCGAGCGAGAAGTCGCAAGGCTTACTCTATTAGTTGAACACCACAATAGTGGTGAAAAGTTGCCATTCGAAGATGGGGACTACAAAGGTATCTCGATATTCGAAAATAGAGAGTATTTGACTAATTGCGTCTTTTCTAACGATGACTGGTATTCAGCCCAATGTCCTTCATGTGCTGAGGCAGGTAAGGATAACAAGATGAATAACCTTCAGTTGAGTAAGAATGGTTTCCGATGTATGGCGGGTTGTAATGGTAAAGATGTCTTAGCAGCCTTTGAGAAACTAACTCCAGAGGTTAGTGTGACTGAGGATATTGCCCCAGGTCAGACATTAGACTACTACACTAACCCCGACGAAGGGGGGATAGACAACGCTCGCCTAATTTCGACCAGTGAGAAAAAGGATAGGTTCGTCAATGTGGATGAATTAGAAGGTGGAAACTTCAGTGTAACTATATTCAATAAGAACAAGCAAACAGGAGAAACACAGAAGCAACAACACAACGTTAGGCGCTCAGCACTTCGTTCTATATGGGTTTGGATTACCCGTAACTGTCCTGTCGGTGCCACTGTTAAGTCGTCTGAAATCCGTGAGTTTTTGGCGGAAAAACATGGTGTCCCTGCCGAAGCATGGGCATCACACGCTCACAGAACCATTTACTTTGATACACATTACTACCCGCTTACCATCTTAGCATGGATGCGTCTTATCGAATACCACCATAATGGTTCGATTACTCGCCTAAAGGAGGAGTTTGAGTGAAGGGTATGGACTTAGCCGTGCTACGGCAAGGGTATCATAATCCAGAACATAGCGACATGGTTAGGGATTGGTTTCTTATGCAAATTGAAAAGGCAAATGCTCACTTTAACAGACCAGAGGAGGAGGAAGAATAATGTGGTTTTTCAAGAGAAAGAAGAAAGAGGAAAAGAAGGAATTGGGATGGTACGAGATTGCAGAAATGCGCTACGGTAAGCAGGGGGAGGAGGAATGACTAACATTAGCATTTGTAATACTGTTGCTGGTTACAGGGGTCGCCCTGTTGACGGAGAGAGGGTTGCGGTTCGTGGCCGTGATGAAAATGGCATTCGCACGGTTGATTACTACACCCAATACGCTTCTTTCTTCATCAATCCGGCTACCTTTAGATTACTGAAGGGCGGGCGTGGGCGTGAGGTGAATGAATATGATGATGTGATGGACTTACTTGAGAATCACGACTCTGTTGTATCATATCACTCAGAAAGCCAAAGCAGCGATAAGACACCACTGATTAGAGTCAATTGTCATTCAAGAACACATGTTCGTTATTTCCTAAACAACTACGGTCCTGTGTATGGTGCAGATTTAGACCAGCAGGATGCCGTAGTAATTGATAACAAACTATCTTTACCAGACAGTGACATACACATTGGATATTTCGATATTGAAGCACTACAATTCAAGTCTGATGATGCAGACAAGATGCAGTGGCTAACTAATGTGGAGAAACCAATCTGGCAAGATAACCAAATGGTCAACTCAATTGTGTTTTACTCATCGTTTATGAAAGAATATACTGCGTTTGCATGCCATCCTAACTTCGAAAGAATCAACAAGACCCACAAGTGGGGCCGTGAGCATCGTTTCAAGACTGAGTATGATATGTTAACCATGTTTGCTGATTGGCTTTACGCTATGGATTTCGACTTGGTAACAGGTTGGAACAGTGCTGGCTATGACTTAACTGTGTTATATCACCGTATGGAATCTCTCGGTGTACCACACCCGATGAATTACATGGCTGGTAAGTGTGATAATGGTCTATTTCCCGAACCCGTCTATGGTGGGGGCGCTATGAGCCCCTATGGCATCATGGACTCGCCGTATTTCATGGGAGGTCGTGAGTATCGCTGGACAGACCAACCCATTCGAGGAATTGACACCCTTGACCTAATGGTTGCGTTCAAGCGCATATACAAAGATTCGACTAACAATGAATTGCCGGGAGGTAATAGTTTGGAGAGGGTTGCTCGCGCAGTCTTTGGCCGTGGTAAGCAACCCAGTCCAGACTTCTATTCGAAGGACTACGACAAGACATGGGAGGAATTCCTTGAGTATAACATTAGAGATGTGGAATTGTTGGTCGAGATTGATGAGGCATACAATGTAGTTAATTCATACAAAGTTATCCAAAACCTCGTTGGTTGTCAATTCAAATCCACCTTCTATGCTACTTACTTAGCACGAGTGATGTTCACAAAGGAGGCGGATTGGCAACAAGTGACTCCACGCTATCAAGAAGATGAGGCTGACAAAGATGAGGATGATGATTTACAAGGTGCAATCGTAATGAACCCAAAACCAGAGCCAGAGGAACGCGAGCCCGATGATTATGATGTTTATTGTGATTCTGTGGGCTTACATGATTGGACTGTTATTCTTGATTTCGCTGGCTTGTACCCCTCAATAATGTGCGCTTACAATACATGCCACTCAACAAAGGTGCTTCCTGGAATGCCCCATTTAGAAGATGATATGATAGGACACAAAGGTGTAAGGTTCCGTAAGAATCCTATTGGCGTATTGCCCCGTATGGTTCTTCAACTCGATGAGCAAAGAGATGAATACAAGGCCCGCCTCAAAGAAGCCGAGGCTGCTGGTGACAAAAAAGCGGCTATGAAATGGAATACTATGCAGTTAGGAGTCAAGAGACTACGAGCATCTTTCTATGGCATTTTAGCCTTTGAGAAATTCTCTTGGCATGACAAAGACCTCGCAGCCACAATAACCATGGGTGGCCGGAATGCGTTACTTTCTATCAAGAAAGAGGCAGAAAAACAGGGGTATAAGGTCGTTTTTGGGCACACAGATTCCATATTCGTGACATTCCCTTCAGAGTGGTCTAAAGAACAGGTGTTTGATGAGTCCACCCGTTTAGCCAAAGACCTTACCGATTTAGTCCAATCTGAGTTGCGAACGGACAAGGTTGTTGTTGAGTTGGAGGCTATCATGGACCGTTACTTCATAGCCAAGAAAAATCGCTACGCAGGGCGAAAGGTTTGGGATGACAAAAAAGGATTCAAAGTTATGGATTACGACATCGAAACCGACCCATGGTCGAGAATCAAGATGTCTGGTATGGAGGCTAAGCACACTAATACTGCACCGGTTGGTAAGAATATCCAAATTGAAACCTTGAAGAAACTATTCGATGGAGTGTCTGAGCGGCTGATTTTGCGTAGTGTGCGTCGCTTGGTCAAGGATATTGTTGCGGGTAAGGTTGAACAAAGTCAACTAATCGCTAATGCCAAAGTCGGTAAGCACTTACCTCATCACTTGGATTGGCGTGGCTTACCAGTGGAGTGTGACTGTGGTATATGTCCGAAGCCCAAAACAGGGGATGATGCTAAGGATGAGGATGCGTGCTATGTTTCTAACTTCTGGATATACAATATGAGTGCTTGGTATAACGAGCATATATCACTAAATGATACTGACAATATCGAGAAGGGTGACTCAGTGAATTGGACTATTGTCAAAGATGGCCCTACTGCTATCACCTCTAATGGTATCGTTGCATTCCGTGAAGTTGAAGAAATCTCAGACTATGAAATGGACTATGAGATGCTTGCTCAGAAACACGTCGCTGACAAGATGAAAACAATCTTCACCGCTATGGGGTGGGATATTCGTCTGCTTGACCCAGATTTCAAAGTCTTACTAATGAGCGACTTCAGCGAAATAGAGGAAACATATGTTCCCTATGGCTGAGATTCACGGTATTTTTTGCCTATGTTAAGGGTCTTACCGGCAGTAATCGCCTCAACCATCCCGTTGAGCGGGTCGTAGTTACCCATCACTACGCCAGGAATGAGACTCTTCCAGGGGTCCTCTCCACCCATAGCCCCCAATACGCTACGGTTGTATTGCACCATGTGCCCAGATTTGCTCATACCGATTAGAAGGCCATGAATGCCCATATAATCGACCATTGTTCGTACATAGCGGTAATCAAGGTCGCCAATTCCTTTGTTGCCATCAACACCGTTCATCTGACCATATATCATTTCAGTCAAGTGCATTAAGGCGGCTTCAAGGCCGAAAAGGTTGTACACCAACGCAGAATCGGTGAATCTGGTTATTTCTAAGTCAAGATAACCCCCGAGGAACGTTTCGACATCTTGCCACATAGTATGCACTGCTTTCTTATCCGTCCCTTTTATTGGCCCATTTATCTGCACACCCCAGCGGCCATCAACCTCTATTGGTAATGCTAACTGAGCATCCCGAATACCAGATACCGGTATGGAGTCGAATTCTTCTTTCATTAGTAACAAGTCTCTTAGATTCCTCTCACACTGAACCAATAGCGTGCTTGGTGAATACGAAATAAGTTCGCGCCCCGTCTTTTTCAAGTATCTCTCAATAGTGTGCTTGACATATCCGGTAGTATCTAAGTCGAATAACTTGGTATAGGTCTTATCAAAGGTGGCGATAACCTGGAAGTTCTCTTCATCATACTCAACCGAGGTGATGATTTCACCCAATGTTAGGTCTGTGCAAAAGTTAGCAAGCATATTTGCGTTTGCTTCTGTATTGTATTCTTCTTTCAAGAACACATCTGTATGGGGTTGCTGCTGATTCTTCTTAACTAAATCCAGATAATGAATTAGTCTATCAACAGTCGGCACGCTACCTTTGCCTCCACCGTGGAAAGCCCTAAGTCCGGCCTGCGTTGCTGGCTCACCGAGGTTAGAACCAATAGTCGAACCAATCATTTCTCCTACTCTCACTTGACATGTGTCAATGTATTGTTTGGCACGTTTAACGAAGAGTTTCTGGGTATCTGGGTCGAGGATTCTGCTTTTGAAGCGGGATAACGTATGTTTATCCGCTATATCGTTCAAAATACGGACGCGAGACGTCTGGGCAGACTCAGCGCACTTTTTGCACTCATCATGAAGGTTTTTATCGTGAATGCACTTGAAATCCATGAATAACGGTTGAAGAGATAAGCGCATACCATCCTCATTATCCGGTCCTCTCGCATGATTTGGGCGCAAATTATCAGAACCAACGGTGAAAGAACATATTTGATTAGTCCTAACATCAATCACATGCCTGTTGTAATCAACCATGAGATTCTCCATACCTCTCTTCATTCTATGCGTCATATACCCAGATTTCTGAATACCCCCTTGACTTGATTCCATTGTGGAGCGCCGCCCAGCAATTGCCCCTAAGAAATAGTGTGGGGCAGAATGACCTTGAGCGTATGAAGTGCTCATCAATCCTCGGGCCTCACCAGAAAAATCACCCTTTGCATAGTGGGGAAGAACTCTATCGTGATTGATGCCATATACAGGCCGCTTATCGCCGACCTTAACCTGCCCGTAAGTTCCGGTCATTTGCTGCAACTGTCCTGGATTACCACGGCCACCAGAGTTTAGTGTGATATTCATAGCATTATCAGAAGGTTGTGTTTCTTTCACAGAGTCTAATGCAAACTTTTCGTATTCGCTAACTAATTCATCAATCGCTTCTTCTTTAGTGAACATTGGTTCTTTGAAGAATTGGCGCATATCAACATCCTCTGCATCTAACGCATGGTCGTTGTATTTTTCTTCAATGGCCCTAATCTTCTCACTTACTTCGTAGTGCTTTTCCTCTAAGCGCTCATAGAAGCCCAACCGTTCCTTTTTCCAAATCTCCCTACCATCTTCGATACCTTGGTAACTCCAACCGTTGTCGCTCTTGAATGAAATATCGCTTATTCCAAGGGTAAAGCCCATTTCGACGTGTGCAGCAAACACCAATCTGGATAGATGGTTAGTTACTTCCATCAATTGGCGGTGGCCTTCATCCCACCCAAATCGGTAAATGAATGCTGCACCCAATACTCCGCCTTTAGTGCCGAAAGCATTGGCATCGAGGACTCCCTCAATTATCTTACCATCTTCAATCCTAACCTTACCGCCTCTTTTGTCTTTGAACTCAGCATGTATTCCATCGGGAATAAATACAGACATAATGTCCATTCCTCGATAACATTCTTCTCCTTTGTATTTAATCGGTTTTGGTAACTTAGTAGCGTAAGTAAGTCCCTCTTCACTACGGCTGAAAGCCATCTGAAGAAGATTCAGTGCTCGATTCTTAGAAAACAATGCTTGTCCACTATCATCGAAACCAAGTCCATTGTTATTCACCGTCCAACTATACTTATTACCATTCTCATCAACACCATGTTTAGTTTCGATGCCAACTGGTGTTCCTGCTTTCTCTGTGTTCCTAAAGGTCAATAGGTAACTACCACTGATTTCGTCTTGGTCGAATGTAAGGAACAGTCTCCCGTAACGGGAGTGTAGCATTTGCGGTGCTATTGAGAACTCTGTTTTCATCTCTTCAATGGCTTCTTCACCCTGCGGTACGAATATCCGCATGGCATCTCCGTCATAATCTGCGTTGAAGGGAATACATACACTCGGATTGAAACTAAAACTACTCTGTTTCATCGGGGCTACTCGGAGTGCGAGCATACTTTGACGGTGAAGTGCTGGTGCGCGAGTGAAACATACCATATCATCTGCGATAATGTTACGGTGGACAATATCCCCGACTTCTAACTCCTGTGCTGGCTCTTCTCTTCGGCGGGCTTGTGCCCACTCTGGAATGCCTTTTTCTGGCTTTAGACTAACTCTTGCCCCATTTTTCTTTTGAATTAAGGCCGCTCCGGGGTATCTATCCATGTCAACATCAGTATATTTCCCCATAGTCCGACCAATAACCTGCTGCTTTCCGTTTATTACGCACTGGCGGAGGAACTCAATGTTGTCTTTAGTTACCTTAACTGCCAGCGTTAACTCTGTACACACTGACAACGGCACTCCAACTTGGTCCAATTGTAACCATGGGTCTGGTGTAATAGTCGAATATCCCGCCTGCTCTCCAACTTTTGACTGATGCACTCTGCGAATTGCGTTCTTAGCACGCCCTACACCTTTGATTCTATCCCATACGCCTCTTGTATTGCGGGTAGTCATTCCTCCCTTGCCTCTGCCTTGTTTCATTTTGGCAGAACCTATCCCTGGATTTTGACCAGTTTGGGTCTGCGATACGGCTTGGAACAACTTGAGAGATAATCTTTCACCCGCAGTCGTATTAGCGCCTACTCTGCGAATACGGTTGTTTATTCTAATGACCTGCGAGTATAGTTCGGTAAGGTCGTTTGGACTGTATGCGCCAGAAGGAAGTTCAGCGGGAGGTCTTGAGGTGTTAGGCGCAACTGGCAGATTTTCAAAGAACATGTGTTCTGGTTGTGAATGTTGAGAGAAACCAAGCGCAGCCGCATGTGAACGCGGGATATTTGCCAACCAATTTCTAATTTGCAGATAGGGGTAATACACATCAGCAGGGTATTTCTCATCCTTTGGGAAAAATGTGAACGCTCTTCTTTGGCCCTTTGGCATGTAAGAGAAGTCTATTTGCGGGCTTGATTCGTTACAGTGCGGGCACTGGTACGACTTAGGCTTCTTAGTACCTGTCTTGTATTGCTTTTTCATCAGATTCTTCAATCTGTTTCTGATAATATCATAACCGGCTACATTCTTTAAGTTGAACTTGGCAACATTTTCAGCAGTATATTCTAAGTCTGAAAGGTTCTCATCATCCAATAAGATGTGATTACAATGCAAACATGTAGCGTTTAGTGCATGCAAGATAGGATTTGAGCCATTGGGGCCCTTGCTACCGCCCAAAATGACATAGTTTGGCACTGGTATTTCAAGAGAAATGTAACCGAAATGACCCGGACATGAGCGTGCGTAGTTTTTACTGTAAGTCAGTTGACAAGTATAACAAGCAGTATCTGAAGAATAGGTTCCAAGTTCCAAATCCTCTGGCCCACCAATACGGGGCGTTCTTTCAGCGTCGTCGTTGTATATTACAGGGTCCACTATTTTCTTGACCGCCATTTGCTTGATTGCCTGTGGCGACAAAAGTCCCATCTGAATGTCAGCGAACTCATAGGTCTTAGTAAAGAACGAAAAGTTTGCCACTACACTAAATGACAACTCAGCCTCAAATGCCTCTATTACGAAACCTGGATAGTCTGTTTCAGCGCCTGTATCAATTACTGCGTCTGAGTATAGGAAATCGTCTGGTTGCTCGACGCCTTCTTGGCCGCTTCGGGTATCAAGCCACGAACGGTTATTTATTCGTATTAGGACCATGTGCTCTGATTGACTTCTTAGGCCGGCTGCCTCTTCTGATTCATAGAACCACTCTGCGGCTGAATACTTATCTCCAGGCACGAATCTCGACTCAAACGAAAAAACACGTGTTCCTCGGCCCTCAAGGTCTTTTACCTCAGAATAAGGCAGATACCAGAAGAAACTGGAGACCACTGGACTTAGTGGTTCAACAATGTCATCTTCCGGCTCTAACATTACCATCTAATCGCCTCGGGCCGCATTGTATGCGAGGTAGTCCGCTAACTCGTTAAAATGCACTCCTACATGAGCCTTGACCCAAGAATACTGTATAATTGTGCCTAATTCCTCTTCTAACTCTTGAATTCTCTCCACTACCGGCAAAATATGTTCTTTTTCCGTAGTCCAATTACCAGTGAGGACATTTACTGCCATCTTAGAATCAGAAACGACCTCGATTTCAAGACTCTCATCTGTCTCAAAGCGGCGAAGTAATTCCTCTAAGCCAATCTCGATGGCCTTGAATTCGGCGAAGTTATTCGATTGAATGCCAATATGTTCTCCAAGTAAGAACTGAATCTTCTCAACGCCAGGCTCAATACACTCAACGCACACTATCCCCGACCCAGCGGGTCCAATCGCATCGGTGCTTTGGTCTTTGTAGCAACTCCCATCAGTCCACAACTCATACTTCATATTACCAACCCATCACAACACGGCGATAATAGATTCCCTCCGGGAAATCTCCATTTGCTGGGCGTTGTATCTTAACTACATCGCCTATGTTGGCACCAAGACCTTTCAATCCAAGGTCGTTTTGAAAAATGAATGGCAAGTTTTCCATCTCGATGTTCTCCTCTTCGAGCAATTTTTTGACCTCAGAAGGAGACAACAGGGTGTGAGTACATTGAAGGTAGTGACTCCAGCCCATGACAATCCGAACTCCTACAACAACAAAAGATTACTTATTCATCTCGGCGTGGTATTGTTCTGAATAGAACATCCCCCGAAAGAAGAAAAAGACGGCTATGGCGAACCAGAGTAACTGCATTTGCTGCGGTCCTTCTAAAAACCAATCTAAGAACACATAAGTCATACACAATGTGAACATTACCATGCACATTATGCCCCTCATGAAGGGGTCATAGGCGCTTTCACCATAAACCGGGTCCTCGCCATGAGGGTCGTAAAACTCCCATGGGGAAGGCACGCTCATGAACCAAGCCCCTTGAGAATACCATCAATGTCGTCGCCTTCTTCTTCGTCGTCTTCCCAATCGCCTTCTTCATCATCCCAATCCCAATCGTCGTCATCATCGTCGTCGCCGTCATCGCTTGATTCGTCTTCTTCATCTTCTAAATCCAGAGCGGTGAGAGTGACTGGTTCTTTCTTTTCCTCAAGAGTGTCCCAATCTGCATCTTCATAATCTTCATCCCACTCAGAACTTGCATTCTTTGGAAGGCGTAGCGCTGGTCTGCTCTTCTTAGCAGGTGCTTTCTTCTCTTCTTCCGGCTCATCGCTCATATCTATTTCGCCTTCTCCATCATCTATCTCAAGAGAAGTTAGAACAATGTCCTTATTCTTCTTCAATTCAAGAGATGCCAAGAACTTGTCTAATTTGTTCTCAGCCGATTCGTCGTTCATTCCAGAAACTTGTAGTGTCAAGTAGTAAGTAAAGGTCTGCATGTTGTTCCCTATTCATCGCGATGTTCAATGTGAACATAAAGGAAACGTTTGCTAAATGGTTAGAAGCAGTTTAGGCATACCTTATGGTTCATAACGTTTATACCCTAACAGGGGGTCCAGCATTTTAATGGGAGCCAATCAAGCGATGAGCACCGTGCGAATCAGAAAATATGACCTCAACCGAATCCAACGCCTTCGTATGGCTAAAGAATCGAATTGGGAGTTTCTAAAGCGAGTAATTGACCAATATGAAGCGGGGAGGGTGTGAAATGGCACGCTACAACCGTGTTGTATCTAACATTGAAAAGTGCTTTCGTGCCTTTCACGAGAAAGATGGTGTTAGTGAACTGACATTTCATACAGTAAAGCAGTGGATGAATAGCAATACTAAGGATGGTATTACATCTGCTGGGCTTGCTAACTTACTTCGACGCCGTTCTCAGTTCCGAAGAACCCGCACTGAGCGTAAAGTTGGCACTAATATCACGACTTCATTCTGGACTATGACTACATTACCAAAAAATGTGGCTGATGTTCGCGAAGGCTGGACAGTCATTAACGAACCAAAGCAACAAGTAGTTGACTGATAATCCGCTGGTCACGACGGGCTTGGGTTTATCCCAAGGGGTCGGCGCCGTCCGTCGTGGGGGTTTGGTTGCGTCGGCCCCATCTTTAATTAGGGGAAACGAGTAGGAACGCTGCCCGGAGGCTTCCGGGTTGGAAGGTCTCTGGGTCGGGGTTTCTTTGCTTGTTTCCCCCGTGTGTTTTCGCCTTCCAACCCACCTAAATGCGTAAGTGATACCACCTTACACGGCGTAAATACAATGGAGGGGGACAAGCAAACACCCGCACGGTTGGCGAAGCATGTTCGGTGTTCGCCGTGCGAAAGTCGCGAAAGCCCCCCTTCACCGGAGAGATGGAACATTGGAATCCGTGGAAGTAAGCGTAAGAATACTATAACGGAAAAGTCCATCACTCCACCCGTGGGTATCGAAAGAGATACTGACGAGAACCTCGATTGGAAAGAGGTTCTCGACGCAAGTGACTTTGCGATAGAAAAATTAGCAAAAGACCTACGAAATACAGGAATGGAAATGGGGCCCGAACAGGCCCGTTTCTTCGTGGAGAACTATTATCGTCTCCAAGAAGACCGAATACGCTACAAAGCGCAAGTTCGAGAATTGACTAAGCAAGACCAACCAAATGAACTGCTTGACTACTTCGGTAAGTCATTCAGTGACTTGGAGAAGATGCTTCAGTCTGTCTTGGATGTATATTCAAAATCTAACCCTGTTGGACGTTGGATGCGTAGCGTCACCGGAGTTGGTCCGGTGATTGCTGCTGGTTTCATGGCTCATCTGAGCCTTGAGCCAGACAATGCTGAGCCAATCCAATACGTTGGACAATGGTGGTCGTTTGCTGGTCTCAATCCAGGAGTGGAATGGGAGAAAGGACAGAAAAGACCTTGGAACACTAAGTTGAAGACTCTGTGTTACAAGTTAGGTGAGTCCTTCGTTAAAGTCCAGAATAATAAGAACGACTTCTATGGGAAGTTGTTCGCTGAGCAAAAGAGGAGATACTGGGAAAAGAATCTCAACGGTGAATATAGCGACGCTGCTTTGAAAAATGTGATTCAAAAGAACATTGGCAAGAGCACTGCCGCTTACGCTTGGTATAGTGGACAAGTTGACCCTGCATGGGCGCGAGAGCGTCTGAAGGTCGGCAAGTTCCCTACTGATGCCAAGGGATTCCCGAAGACAGATGCAGGTACACCAATGCTACCGCCAGCGCATATCCATGCGCGAGCGCGTCGCTGGGTTGCCAAGTTATTCTTGTCTCACCTCTTTGAGGTCTGGTATGTCACTGAAAAGGGACACAAACCACCAGAACCATTTGTCCTAACAATGGAAAACCACAATCGTAAGATTGAGGTTCCATTCAAGGACGACTTCTGAAGGTCGCAGAGCCTTCAATCGACTAAGGGTAACTTGACCAAAGGTCAGCCAGAGCACTGCTCATACTGTTTAACAGGAGTGCTGGCTGAGTAATCACTTTACCCGATAAATACACGCTTAACACTCATACTTGAGAGGGCCAAAAATTAGAAGAAGCGTGGCGGCAGCAGAAATGTTGTTCGCTCATGGCCGTTAGTTATTCGATAGCGCCCGCTTATGCGGGGTGAACAGAACTCCGACTACGAAGCCGCAAGGCAGACTGTCGAGCGCACAGTGATGTCATTAGACTACAACACGCACCTTACCGTTAACGACGAAGGTGATACTGTGCGAGGAAGGACGGAGAAAAACAAGTATGAATTCGTTGAAAAGACAAGGCGATGCCTACCCAGGCGTAAGCCTGGGTTTTCTTTTTGATAGTTTTAGGGCCCTGTCGGAGCCCAAACATAGGCCTACACATATGCACCAAAGTTAGAAGCAAAGGCGAAAAGCGATAGTGGTATGAATGCGTAAGCAGGACTACTCTTGACTATGGTGATTTAGAGTGTAGTGCAACCTATGTAAATCTGACAATTATAGTCCCTCCTCCCCGTTAGGGTGGCAGAAATGAAGCGTAAGCCGACTGTCGCCTGGGGAGTGCATACACAAGGCCGGACCGACGAGAACCACTTAGATGGTTTATGAAGCCGAAGCGGGTATAATGAGTCCCCGTCGAAGTAGTCTGACAGTCGGGAATAGACCGGCACTTCAGATTCCTCCCTCCTTCCCTGTTCTTAGGGGAAGTGCATAGGTGGCCAAGTATGACCAAACCACGAATGTAGGTATTAACAGCCCCTACAAAGAGTCTGACAGTCGGGAATAGACCGACACCCGCATGTCTAATACAAATATAGCAAATGATAATGATGAACGCGAACCCGAATGGGTTGTATGTTATCGCGTATTCGGTGCAACGATAATCATTGCACATTACAAAACTGAAGAAGAAGCAAATCACGCTAAAGAGGTTGATTTTGCCTCATACGGTACAGACCTAAGAGTCGAGGAGCGTATTATTACGCCCAAGAGAACCTGTCCCGTATTCGGCAATACATACACCTACAAGGAAGTTCCGAAGCGTTGATTGCTTTACCGCCCCCACCATTACGGTGGGGGCACCCGCATGAAAGAAATAATTGATGCAATGTTACACGATGCGATAGAAGGAATAGGAATATGGCACACAGAAGACTGTTGGACTAAGCCCAACACCAACTGTGAAGGAGAAATGTCAATCCCACGGGATGATGACTCCGGTCACATGCGAGACGGACCATACCACGAAGTGGATGGCGTCCGTGTCGTTACATTCCAAGACTATATCGTACTAAAATGTGATACGTGTGGAAGTGTACGCTATCAAAGAGATGGCCTACCATACTACGCACACAAGACAGAAGATGGAGTAAGAATGATACATTTTACTCCGACTAATACCTCAGATTGAGGACTTTAGCCACTCACCGGCGTTTAGATTCTGGTGATGGCACCCGAGAATTATGTCTAAAAACATGAATAATGAAGAATCTATCAGCGAAAAAGCGAAGAGACAAATTAAAGAAATTATGGAGAGAGA
>MDSZ01243010.1_pt1 | contig 16820 bp, 16 predicted proteins | sample 811201 | NCBI WGS metagenome assembly MDSZ01 (sample SAMN05326647, study PRJNA326480) | marine metagenome | isolation source: seawater | place: Indian Ocean: North | collected 2010
TATCTTTTCCCAATGCTTTAACACAATATACCCAATCAGACTTCCTTGGTGATATAATAATATGTGGTGAAGTAGTAAGTAGTGAATCAAAAAAATTTAATGTAGATTCTGATAAAAGATGGGCTCATATGGTTGTTCACTCTATGCTTCATCTGCAAGGGTTCGATCACGTTATTAAAAAGAATCAAGAGACCATGGAAAGAAAAGAGATATATCTAATGAACCAAATGGGGTTTTCTAATCCTTATTATGAAAACTAAGAAGACATCTGTATTTGAGAATTTATCAAAAATTTTCTCAACTTCCCCCAAAGCTAAAGTTGACTTACTTGAGTTATTGAAAGAGGCTGTATTAGAAGGTCTTCTTGATAATGAGTCTATGACTATGATAGAGGGTGTTTTTAAAGTATCAGAGACTCAGGTTCGCGAAATAATGATACCTAGGCCACATATGAAAGTTATCGATATTTCAGATGGTTTAGACGAAATAGTAAAAAAAGTTACCACATCTGGCCACTCTAGATTCCCAGTTATCGATGATAACAAGGATGAAATTATAGGTGTTCTTCTAGCAAAAGATCTTTTGAAAAAAGTGTCTGATATAGACAACGACGGATTTGACTTGCACGAACTACTTAGGTCTGCAGTATTTGTTCCCGAGAGCAAAAGAGTAAACATCCTTCTTAATGAATTTAAAGCTAATCGTAATCATATAGCAATTGTAATTGACGAACATGGCGGCGTATCTGGTCTAATAACAATTGAAGATGTCTTAGAGGAAATCGTGGGTGAAATTGATGATGAGCATGATCAACGTAATGACTCGCTTATTATCTCAAAAGGAGGCAATGAATATATAGTAGACGCATTGACATCATTGGATGATTTTAACTCATATTTCTCATCTGATTTTGAAGATGAGGACATAGAAACTATTGGTGGGTACTTGATAAATCAGTTTGAAAAGGTACCAGGGATATCAGAAGTCCTTTATACAAAGAATCTGTCATTTAAGGTATTATCTGCAGATTCTAAGAAGATTAAGAGAGTCCAAGTTATTATAGAGACCAACAGTCAGGATTAAGTAAATTCTTGTGAAAGCTAAGGAGCTCATTTCCATAATCATAGCTGGCATCTTATATGTTTTAGCTTTTCCTCCATTTGATATTAAGTTTGTAATCTATATTTCACTTGTAATATTTCTAAGCATAATTGTTACGCAATCAAGGAAGAATGCAATGATTTCATCATTTATTTATGGACTGATAATATTTTCCACAGGTGCCTCTTGGATTTTCAATAGTATCTTCACATATGGAAATGGAGGACTAGTTATTTCTAGTGCTCTCACTATAATTTTCGTCATCATACAATCGAGCTATTTCCTTATTGTTGGCTTTTTGATTAATAGAGGTTATTTTGACTGTGAAAATACACTCTCAATACTTGCTCCTGCGTCATTATTTGTGCTAGTAGAATTCATTCGTTCTTATTTTTTTACTGGTTTCCCTTGGCTTATTATTGGATATAGTCAGATACATACAATTTTCGATAACATTTATCCATTGTTAGGTACTCATTTCGTGAGTTTCATCACTGTTTTAATTTCTACTTATCTACTTATTATGTTCATTAACAAAAAATTTTTTTTTCATAATAAACTTGTTGCAATGATAATCATTTTAATCTTATCTATTACCCAGTATCAAACATCTTGGATTGAAGAGACTGATGAATATATCTCTATTGCAATAATACAACCCAATATAAAACAAGATGACAAATTTAATATATTCAATCTGAATAAAATTGAGGATAAATATATTTCATTATCAGAGAAAATAGAGAGCGATCTGGTCATAATGCCAGAGACAGCATTGCCAACTGTGTATACTTCTGGCAACAGATTTTTCAGAGACAAGATACTTCGTCAATCTAATAGTCTGATTTCTGGCATTTTTAGGAGAGATGGAAATCGTATTTTTAACAGCATGCTTCTGCTTGATAACACAGAACAGTTTTATGATAAGAGACACTTAGTTCCATTTGGAGAGTACACGCCTATGAAATCTTTATTTGGGCCTTTAGCAGAGACTCTTGCAATTCCAATGTCAAATTTATCACATGGTGATTCAAATCAGAATTTTTTTACATTCAAAAACTTTAAATTAATTCCCATAATTTGCTATGAGTCAGCATATTCATCGTTAATTAATACCAATAATGATGATTATAGTATCATAGTTAATTTAAGTAATGATTCTTGGTTCGGTAACTCTTTTGCGCCATATCAGCATTTACAGATAGCGCAGGTTAGAGCTATGGAATTTCAACGAAATCTTTTAAGATCAGCAAACACAGGTATTTCTGCCATCATAAATAATAATGGGTCAATTGTGAAACAGTTGAACTATAATACTTCTGGTGTAATTCAATCAGACATTTTTGCAATAAGAGGCTCAACACCATTTAGTCATTTTGGTGATTACCCAGTTTTGATGCTAATATCTATAATAATAATTTTTTATATGATTAAAATAAGAGAAAATGAGTGAAGATTACAATCCTAAAAAAGTAGAGGAAATAGTTCAGAAATATTGGAATGATAACGATTCTTTTTTTACAAGAATTGATGTAGATAAAGGTGAAAATTATTATTGTTTATCAATGTTCCCTTACCCAAGCGGTAAATTACATATCGGACATGTTAGAAATTATACAATTGGAGACGTAATTTCACGAGCAAATCGGATGTTAGGTAAAAAAGTTTTCCAACCAATGGGTTGGGACTCCTTTGGATTACCTGCAGAAAACGCAGCTATTAAAAATAAAATTCACCCAGAAGATTGGACTAAAAAAAACATAGGATATATGAGGGGACAACTAAAAAGACTTGGTTTTAGCTACAATTGGAATCATGAATTATCTACTTGTGAACCAAATTATTATAAGTGGGAGCAATGGTTTTTTCTTAAATTACTGGAGAAGGGTCTTGTTTACCGAAAAAAATCTGAGGTTAACTGGGATCCAGTTGATAAGACTGTTTTAGCGAACGAGCAAGTGATTGATGGGAGGGGCTGGAGATCTGGGGCTACAGTTGAAAGAAGAGAAATACCGCAATGGTTTCTTAAAATATCCTCATATGCGGAGGAATTACTCAGCAGTTTAGATGAACTAAAAGATTGGCCTAAATCTGTTATAACTATGCAGAAAAATTGGATAGGAAAATCAGAAGGCGCAGTAATCAAATTCAAGATTAAGGGAACAAAAGATTATTTGGAGGTTTATACGACAAGACCAGATACAATTTGTGGTGTCTCTTTTTTAGCATTATCTCCAAATCATTCTTTTTTTAAATCAGAGATAACTCTTTCAGAAGAGGCGAAAAATTTTATCCTTAAATGCTCCAAAATACGAGTATCAGAAGAGACAGTCAACCAACTAGACAAAGAAGGTATCAATACAAAGTATGTAGCGGAGAACCCAATAACTAAAGAGGATGTGCCGATATGGATTGCCAATTATGTGTTGTCCGATTATGGAACAGGTTGTGTGATGTCTGTGCCTGCTCATGACCAGAGAGATTATGAGTTTGCCGCAAAATATAATCTCCCTTTTGTCAAAGTTATAGATTCAAAAAATTCAAGTGATGATAAAGCATATACTGGTGAGGGGAAGCTTATTAATTCATCATTTTTTTCAGGGTTGGGCTCAAATGAAGCAAAAAATGAGATAACTAAGTTTCTCGAAAAAAATGAGCTAGGTCATTCAGAGATTAATTATCGACTCAGAGATTGGGGTATATCCCGTCAGAGGTATTGGGGCTGCCCGATACCTATATATTATCATGAGGATGGCACTATGCATGCAATTTCTGAATCAGAGCTCCCGGTAGAACTACCAAAAGATATTGATTTAGGTGTCGACGGCAACCCGTTGGAATCGCATCCAACATGGAAGCATATCCAATGTCCTATTACAGGAAAAAAATCTACACGCGAAACAGACACCTTTGATACGTTTTTTGAGTCATCATGGTATTACTTACGATTCTTATCTGCGAATAATGATGAAAAAATATTAGATGAAAAAATTAATTCTTGGTTACCTGTTGATCAATACGTTGGTGGAATAGAACACGCAATCTTACACCTATTATACGCCCGTTTTTTTCATAAACTAATGAGAGATATTGGTCTTGTAAATTCATCTGAACCATTTAAATCACTTTTGTCTCAGGGAATGGTTTTGAAAGATGGTGTAAAAATGTCAAAATCTAAAGGAAATACGATTGATCCAGATGATATAATTAAAAAATATGGGGCTGACACTTTAAGACTTTTTATAATGTTCGCAGCTCCACCCGATAATAACTTAGAGTGGTCAGATTCCGCAATAGAGGGATCATACAAATTTCTTAAAAGATTTTGGAAATTCTCTTATAGAGTTATACAGCTTGAAAATAATAGCGACATTCATGGCAATAAATCATTTGACAGAATTGCAATTAAATTAAACAGAAGCATTGACAAAGTAACCAATGATATATTTGTAAGAAAAAATTTTAATACAGCAGTATCAACCATTATGGAGTTACTTAATGATTTTTCAAAATATTTAGATCAGGAGAAGCCCGACAAAGATTTTTGTATGCATGGTTTAAAAGTAATGCTCAAGCTCCTATCTCCATTTGTGCCTCATATTAGTCAGAAAATTTGGTGGGATTGTATTAATTCCGAGAGTTTAGTAGACCAATCATGGCCTGTATCTGATAAAAATTCACTAATCGAGAAAGAGACAGAGATTGTTGTGCAAATTAATGGTAAAGTCAGAGGACGAGTAATTACTAAGCCTGGATCTTCAAAAGATCAAGTGGATGTCTTGGTTAAGGGAAATGAAAAAATATGCAAATATTTTGATAAAGAAGAGAAGAAAATTATCTTCATTAAAGATAAAATTATAAATTATGTTTTGTAAATGTACAAATATTCAATAGTTATATATTTAATAATGAGTTTGATGCTCACTGGTTGCGGTTTTCAACTCCGTGGAAATATTGATTTACCGTCAGATCTAAAACAAGTGTCAGTTGTATCAAATAAATATAGCGATTTAGTGAAGAATCTAAATCAAAGATTTTCTAATAACAATATCCAAGTTGTGGATAAATCTGATAAAGATCTATATAGAGTAAAAATTGTATCTGAAACTTTTAATAGAAGACAATTATCAATAAATATCTCCGGAAGGGTAAATGAATATGAATTAATCTATAATATTATATATCAGATAAGCAGTCCAAATGAAAAAGCAAAAGAAGAGGCCATGTCACTCTATCGAGATTACTCTTTTGATGAGAATAATATTATGGGTAACACTGATAGAGAAGCACAAATTAAAAAAGAGATGACCTCTAATGCAGCATCATTAATATTCACTAAACTAATTGCAAAGATAAAAAACCAGGGTTTGTAAGTTTATTTCGGAACCGGACCATACGGAGATGTTCTAATTTTATCATGAGTTACCATCCTATAATGAACAAATTTATTTAGATCACTAAAATGAAAAAAAGGATTATTTTTAATTTCATTATTTAAAGTCGATGTTTTTTTTGTAGAGTAATTATGACCTGGTAAGATTATTGTGTCACTGTTTAGGCTTTCACGGATCTGTCTCAATGATTTATACATCAATTCCGGATTACCACCGTGAAGATCGCAGCGGCCACATCCAAATACAAATAATGTATCTCCCGCAATTAAATCGTCACCTATGTAATAACACGTGGATCCTGGAGTATGTCCAGGCGTATGAATAGATTTTATAGTTGTATCGCCTAAATTAATTAGATCACCACCATAGTTTAAACAAAAATTGTCATATTTCTTCCTCCAAAAAACCTGTTCGTCATGATTAATGTTAATGGGAGTATCATAGTTCTCCAAAACTTTATCTATTGCATTAACATGATCGTTATGGCTGTGTGTTAGAAGTATTCTGTCGAGTGTTAATCTATTTTGTAGTATATAATCAAAAATCTCCGTAAGATCCCATGCTGGATCAACTAGAGCACACTTTTTTGTGGCAATATCTTCTATTAGATATATAAAATTAGCCATTGGGCCACTCTCAAAAGTTGTAATTTTGTAGGGCTTTTTTAATTCATTCATATTATGAGTATAATCTTATTTTGTGTTATAGTAAAAACATGACAGAGATAGTTTTGAAACCTGAATTAATTAAGAACATTCAAAAAGTACTAATTGATTATGAACCAGCTAATCAAGATCCAATTTTAGCTGCACAATATTTGTCAGCGATTGTAGGATCGATAGTAGCAACTTCAAATTTACCATCTGATCAACAAACCGAAATATTAAAGCAAATTCTTGATTTCACAAAATATGTATACGATCAACAGACTCAGGGCGCTGCAGCTGAGTCAACTAGTAACGAGTCAAAAGAAGCCTTTGGAATTTGGAAACCGAGTTAGTTATTAATTTGTTTGATTAGCTGTAAACCTTTATAAACCAAGCCAGTATATACCTGAAGAAGGTTAGCCCCGGCTTTCAGTTTTTCGTCCGCATCTGGCTTTGACAAAATACCACCACATCCAATAATGACGGTATCTTTGTGAAGAAATTCTTTACAAATTTTTATCATCTTATTTGATTTTTTAGAAATTGGAAGGCCGCTAACACCCCCATTAGTATAGTCGTACATCCTCGTGGACAACAAAGATTTATCCACAGATGTGTTAGTTAAAATTACTCCTTGTATTTCATGAATATTAATTGTTCTACATAGTTTTTCAAGTTTATCCTCCTCATGATCTGGTGATATTTTTAATAAAAGTGGAACATTTTTTTTGTTTTTTTTCGAGAGTTGATCACAACTCCCTTTAATTTTATACAGAAAATCATCAAGATACTTTTCTGAATGAAGTTCCCTGAGATCTATCGTATTTGGAGAGGATATGTTTAGTGTAATATAATCACTCATGCTATAGACCTCTCTTATGCAATAATTATAATCCTCATAAGCAGATTCAATACTGGTCGTAGCATTTTTACCAATATTTACTCCTATGGGAATTCTTCTTTCGAAGCACTTAAGCTTATTTTTCAAATACAAAACTCCTTTATTGTTGAATCCGAGGTGGTTTAAAATCGCCATATCTTTCGATATCCTATAAACACGTGGTTTCTTATTGCCATTCTGAGCTCTCGGAGTCACTGTGCCAAGCTCAACAAACCCTAAACCAATATTATTGCTAAAGTTTAAATAATCACCATTCTTGTCAAATCCAGCTGCTAAACCTAATTTGCCTGGAAAATTTATCCCCATCAACTTAATATATTTTTGATCTTTTAGGTTTTTTTTTGGTAAAAATTTATATAAAAAGTCAGCAGTTTTTAGACTTGCAGTATGTGAAATCTCAGGAGGCAGTAGAAAGATAACTTTTTTGTAAAGATCAAATAATATAAGACTACTCCTATTCGATAATGATTCTCAACACAGGTTACCAGTTTAACATATTTTGGTTGACAACTATTAATAATAAAATTAGAATCATTCTAAATAGACATATAAAAAACAATGTAGTTTTTGGGAGAGAATTATGAGTTTAAAAGGTTCTAAAACTGAACAAAATCTAAAAGATGCTTTTGCTGGAGAGTCTCAAGCGAATAGAAGATATTTATACTTTGCTGCAAAAGCAGATGTAGAAGGCCAAAATGATGTAGCAACCGTATTTCGTTCTACCGCAGAAGGAGAGACTGGTCATGCACATGGTCACCTAGAATACCTTGAAAAAGAGTGCGGAGATCCTGCGACGGGAGAGCCAATTGGTGATAGCGAGTCTAATCTTAAGGCTGCAATTGCTGGAGAAACGCATGAGTACACCGATATGTATCCAGGTATGGCTAAAACAGCAAGAGATGAAGGTTTTGATGAAATAGCTGATTGGTTTGAGACACTTGCAAAAGCTGAGCGTTCTCACGCTAATAGATTTACTAAAGCACTAGAAGCACTTGCATAATTTTTTTAATTGATACTCCCCAATCTGGGGAGTATTTCTTTTGGGGGAGAGAGAATGGAAGGTGGCTTAGAGAGACCTGTTCGTCATAATATAGACTGGAAAAACCCGGATTATCTAAATGAGGCTCTGTTTGAGAAGGAATTAAGGAGAGTTGCAGACGCATGTCATGGGTGTAGAAGATGCGTTAGTTTATGTAATTCTTTCCCCACATTATTTGATCTTATTGATGAATCTGATACTTTTGAAGTTGACGGCGTAGAATACTCCCAATTTGAGGAAGTTGTCGATCATTGTTACTTGTGCGACCTATGTTTCTTGACCAAATGCCCATATGTTCCTCCTCATGAGTGGGAGATTGACTTTCCACACCTCATGCTTCGCGCTAAAAGAATTAAGTTTAATAAAAAAAGACCATCACTTCGAGATAGAATCCTAACATCAACTGATACACTTGGTAAAATATTTGCAAATTCGGTTTTTGCGCCTTTTGTAAATTATTTCAATAAGATTACATTCTTTAGAAAGATACTTTCAAGATTGCTACATATACATTCAGATGCTAAGTTGCCAGTATTTACATCGACTACGGCGAAATCTATGTCAAATCGTCTTGATTATGTTTCTCGAACACACAATAAAGTTGCAATATATACAACTTGTTATCATAACTACAATGAACCAAAGATCATAGAAGATTTGTCTTTGGTGCTCAAACACAATGATGTATCAGTTGAGATTATTAAAAATGATAATTGTTGTGGTATGCCAAAGTTAGAGCTAGGAGATTTGGATAAAGTTGAGTCACTCATGAAAACTAATTCTAATGAACTAACCAAGTATATACAAAATGGTTATAAGATAATAGCCCCTGTTCCATCATGTGTCCTTATGTTTAAACAGGAGCTTCCGCTCATGTTTCCTGAGAATACAGAATTAAAGAAAATTGCAGAATCGATATATGATCCATTTGAATATTTATTCTCTCTGCATAAATCAGGTGAGCTAAAGATGGATTTTAAAAAAGAGCTAGGATCGGTTTTTTATCAGGTTGCTTGCCATCAACGAGTTCAGAACTTTGGATTGTTGACAAAAAAAGTACTCGAACTGGTTCCTAATACAAATGTAGAAGCATTAGAGAAATGCTCTGGCCATGATGGTACCTATGGAGTTAAGGAGGAAACACATAAAATTTCAGTTAGGATTGCACGACCAATTACCAAAATACTGGATGCGGGTAACTACCCAACATTCATTAGTGATTGTTCACTAGCAGGCAATCACATAGCTAATATATCAAATAAAGATTATGTTTCAAATCACCCAATTTCGCTCATTAAAAATGCATATGGAATTAATTAACAAGCAGAGGAAATAATGGAAAATCTAACACATGACAGCTTACTCTCATTAGATGATTACGAAAAACAACGAGATCAAATCAAGACAGATGTTATTAAACATAAGAAGCACCGATCTATAATGATTGGTGAACATATAATACTTTTATTTGAGGATTTTAAAACAATTCGCTATCAAGTCCAAGAAATGCTTAGGATAGAAAAAATTACCAAAAAAGAGGATGTTGAAGATGAGTTATGTGCTTACACACCATTAATACCAGATGGAAATAACTTGAAAGCTACTATGTTAATTATGTACCCTAATGTGAGTCAGAGAAAACAAATGTTGACGAAACTCAATGGCATAGAACACGAAGTATGGATATGTGTCGATAATCTTAAACGAGTTTTTGCAATTTCTGATGAAGACCTTGAAAGGTCCAATGAAAAGAAAACCTCAGCAGTACATTTCCTGAGATTTCAATTTGATGACGAATATATCAAATCAATCAAAACAGCTAAAAAAATCAGTATAGGAACAAATCACTCTGACTATGAATTCAGCACTGAATTATCGGATAATATAATACAATCTTTATTAGAAGACTTAGACTAGTTCTTATTCTTGACTTTGATTAGTACTTCAGTCTTTTCAATAACTAAAGATTTTGGAATGCTTGGAAGTTTAGAAAAATTAATTTCATCTTCTTTTATGTCTGTAAGTAAGTTCGTTGACGTATTGTATACATGATGATGAGGTGATAGGTTAGTATCATAGAATTTACAGTCATTTTGAAGATCTATGGTCTTGAGTATGCTCTTCTTTTCAAAAAGACAAAGAGTGTTGTATATAGTTGCTTGGGATATCACTAGTCCAGCTTTATTGGCAATTTCAATCAAATCTGCTGCTGTGAAATGCTGATTTTCCCTGAAAATTATATCTGCCAGCTCTACTCTTTGCTTAGTCGGAGTAATGCCATTCTTTTTTAAAAATTCAACGCAGTTCATGATAATCATATTATAATCAAAGTGTATGTATTTAAAACATTATTTTATAAGATTTTTTACAATTTTACTCATGATAGACGAGTCCTGCTCACCGTAGCCTACCTCGATTACCTTTTTGAGTATTTTTCTTGCATATTTTGCACCACCTAACGAGAGCCGATAATCGTTACAAAGATTCATTGCTATGTTTATATCTTTTAAATGTAGTTTGGATTTAAAGCCAGGGCTATATTGTTCATTTATAATTCTCGTGCCATGAATATCTAGAATCTTACTGTAAGCAAAGCCACCCATTAATGCTTTTTGTACTAGAACAGGATCAGTTTTAGCTTCTTTTGCTAAATAGATGATTTCACTTACTGCTATTATAGTCTGTGCCACAAGAATCTGATTACAAGCTTTCGTAATCTGTCCACTTCCACTTTTACCAACATATGTAACTTTGCTCCCGAGGCAATGTAGCAAAGGCTTGATCTTTTTATAGATCTTTTCATTGCCACCTACCATTATAGAGAGTTCAGCACTTATAGCTCCGATTTCACCTCCCGAAACTGGACAATCTAGAATATATGATTTTTTGCTCTTTAATCTGTGAGCGATTTCTTGAGATGTACGAGGTGATATTGTGCTCATGTCAATAAGTATGGACCCTTGTGTAATGTTATCAAATATCTTATCTTTGCCGAAAATTACCTCTTTTATAGCTCTGTCGTCAGTAAGATTTAAAAAGATAATCTTACATGCTGAAGTGAGACTACTTATGGCATCGCACTCAATGCCACCCTTTTTTTTGACACTATTTGCTACGGATTTTCGTCTAGCGAAAAACCTAATATTATATCCTGCCTTGAGTAGATTAAGAATCATAGGTTTTCCCATAATACCCAGACCTATAAAACCTATTTCATCATGAGATATTTTTTTTTCCATGATATATTGTATAAAATATATTCTTCTATTGATATGAAAATAACATATAACCAAATTCTGAATAACAAGCCTATACCTAAATCACGTCTATATCTAATTTATGGAGATCCGTATCATCTAATTAATGAAATTGAGTCGATGATTAAAAAAAACTTGAATACTCAGACAAATATAAACACTCATTATATTGATAATGATTTCTCACTGGAGGAAATTAGAAATGATTTTGAATCCAAATCTTTGTTTTCTTCCAGCAATGCTGTCATTCTAAATATCGTATCTTCCTCAATCCCGAAAAAATTATCAGATTATCTACAAAATATAGAACTACTCGATGGGATAACTGTAATTTTAAAATTCTCAAAATCAATAAACTTAATCAAAAAGAATAAATTTCTCGATTTTGTTGAAAAAAAGTATGTAGTTTTAGAAACAAGATCTTTAACTGGTAATAATTTGGATATTTGGCTAAAATCAAAATTCAATTTTGCGGGCATTGATTACGATAGTACATCTCTAGAACTAATTAAAGAAATGTATGATGGCAATACTTCAAGCATGTCACAAGAAATTTATAAAATGTCTATTTCAAAGCCTGCAAGAGTTGACGAGTATTTATCTAGCGTACAAATGATATCAAAGTACTCTGAATTTGATTTGATAGACTCAATTTTAAATCAAAATCAGAAGCGAAGTTTGAAGATATTGAGACATCTTAAAGATTCAAATATTTCTGAGGTATTTATTCTTTATTTATTACAAAATGAAGTGAGAAAATTTCTATATTTGAGGCAGAATATTTCACCCAAACCATACATTCCGAATTTTAAACAAAAACAATACGACGCAGTAATGTCTTTATTTGAGCCATCTACACTTGAGAGCTTAATAAGACGTTGTTTCACCATAGATAAATATATAAAATCTAACTCAGAAATGAAATATGTTTGGGATAATTTCGAGGAGATGGTTGTAATACTAACCTCATCTCCTATACGTGATATTATGGTAAAAAGGCTAAGCTATGAATGTTAGAAAATCTATAGACGAAATGTGTAATCGAGCGAGCAACTCTCGTTTAGAGGTTGGAGATTATAGTGTAAAACGGAGGAACGCAATGTTGAAAAACCTCTGTTTATTAATAAAGCAAAATCAGTCAGATATAATCAAATACAACAAAAAAGATTTAGTCATCGCAAAGAAAAAAAATCTCTCCGAGAGTTTTATAGATAGAATGACTCTTTCTCCTAATCGAATCAAATCAATGATTAATTGTATAAGACACATCATTAAGTTACCGGATCCAATTTATAAGAAATCAAAGTCTAATAAATTAGATAATGGAATCTATTTATCACAAATGAGAGTACCTTTAGGAACAATAGCAATAGTTTACGAATCTAGGCCTAATGTTACAATAGACGCTGCTTGTTTGTGTCTGAAATCTGGAAACTCAGTTATCTTAAAAGGCGGATCAGATACACTTAACACAAATCAGTATTTAGAAAAACTTATAAAAGCAGCACTTAAGAAAGAAAAAATGAATAGTGATTTAGTCCAACTTATTAAAACAACGAACAGAGAGGCTTTGAAGTATCTTTTAAAGAAAGTCAATCATATCGATGTTGTTATTCCAAGAGGAGGTAAGTCACTTATTGAAATGATTATACGAGAATCTAAAATACCAATGATTAAACATTTAGATGGTAACTGTCATGTTTTTATAAATCGAGATGCTAATCATAAGATAGCCTATGATGTTTCACTCAACTCTAAGATTCAAAGGCTTGGAGTTTGTAATGCCATAGAAACGTTGCTAATACACGAAAAATATTCTGTTAAGAAATCGAAAGAGATATTATCTGCGCTTGATGGTTCTGGTATTGAGTTAAGAGGTTGTAAAAAAGTTAAAAAGATTTTCCCTAAATCAAAGATAGCTAAAGAGAGTGATTGGTATAGGGAATATCTAGGACCAGTTTTAGCAGTTAAAATCGTTAAGTCTTTAGATGATGCAATATCGCATATATCTAAATATGGTTCAATGCATACCGATGCGATAATATCTCAAGATAAGCATGCAATAAAAATATTTATGCAGAAAGTAGATTCAAGTTCAGTCATGGTAAATACATCAACTAGGTTTGCGGATGGTTTTGAGTATGGCTTAGGAGCCGAAATCGGTATTAGCACCGACAAATTACATGCACGCGGACCAGTTGGTTTAATTGGATTAACTAATCAGAAGTATATTGTTACCAGTAAAGGAAAAACTAGATAATAGAATGAACTCTAGAAGAAAGCTTGGCATCTTTGGTGGATCATTTGATCCAGTGCACATGGGACATATATCGACTCTATTGAGAATTAAAAAATTATATAATTTTGATGAGATAATATTTGTTCCGACATTTATTGTTAATTCCAAAAAAAAAATTATAGCAACTCCTGATCAGAGAATAAAGATGTTAGAGATTAGTTTAAGTAAACATGATTTAAATTTAGATTTACGTGAAATTAGAAGAAAAGGCACATCTTTTACAGTTGACACACTTAAATCACTACAAGAAGATTATCCAGATACAGATTTAGTTTTAATTTTAGGTTCCGATTCTTTTTTTACACTACCAGAATGGAGGGAGTCTGAACAGATTTTGGGTTTATGTAATATTATTGTTGTTAAAAGAGACGGTCATTCCTATAGTGATCTAATAAACAATTCCCCTAAATTTCTATCTCAGAAAATTACGAAAGACGTCACTATATTTGACGGTGGGAGATATGGTAATATATTATTTGAAGATAGAATGGAGATTAAAATTTCATCAAGTAGAGTAAGGGAAATATTGAAAAACAATCAGTTAATTGATGGTCTTATTGATGAGGATTTGCAAGATTGGTTATCCCAAAATAAGATTTATTAATCATGAAATTATTATCTAATGTGCAAAATATTTTAGAGGATAACAAAGCTGAGGATATTTCTATTCTGAATGTAAAAGACAAATCCTCTGTTACGGACTTTATGATGATTGCTTCGGGACGTTCAACTAGGCATATTCAGGCAATTGCAGATAATCTTATCGATAAACTAAAAAAAGATAAAATTAAACCGCTAGGTGTTGAGGGCTACAATCAATCAGAGTGGATTTTAATTGATTATGGTGATCTTTTAATTCACGTCATGCATCCCAAAGCAAGAGAATTTTTTTCTATAGAGAAGCTATGGGATGAGAGTATTAATCCTGAGGTTCATTCGAATTAAATAATGAGGAAAATATTTTCATACCTCTACAACATACTGGGATTTATTTTAATACTAATTTTTTCGGTTGTTATTATTACTGAGAATACAGACATTGTATATAGATATTACAAAGATAGTATAAAAAGTGAATTCAATGACAGGACGAATCTAAACGTAGATTTTGATTCACTGTCAATAAAGTGGAACGGACTTAATCCATCCATCATAACTCAAAATTTAATTCTACGTAACCAAGATGATAATTTATTAAAAAGTGAACAGCTTATTATTAAGATAGGCTTGAAGCTACCATCTGAAAATATTATGTTTATTGTGGAAGAATTAAATCTGGTAGGGTCAGATTTATCAATTCAGTATGATGATAACAAAGTTCTTATTAATGATTATGACATTTTTTCATATCTAAATTCAGAATCGAGAGATAATTCAATGGATAAAACCAAAGTGAGATTTTCTAACTCCACGATAAATCTATATAATATTGATTCTAATGTGAGGTATGATTTAACCAATTTAAATGCAGTCATTTTCAATGATTCAGAATCATATAATTTGTTCACAACCTTTAATCATGACAATGATAATCAGGTTTTTCATCTAGCATCAAGATTTAAAGTTGATGTCAACAAAAATGTCAGTGGTTCACTTTATCTTAAAGGTGAAAATGTTGACTATGTCTATACTGATTTGTTCTCTGATGAATTTATATTATCGCTAGATAATTTGAAATTTACACTGTGGGCTGAAATAAAGAATAGCAAGTTAATGAAAAGTAATGGTAACGTATTTTTTGATAATGCTCATCTATCAAATAGCAGAAATAATCAATTACATAAAATGAATAATGGAACTTTCAGGTTCAAATATGATGACCTTTACAAGAGTAGAGAATTTGTCATTGATAAGATAAACATGACTATTGATGATATTGGATACGAGGATAACAAGGTATCATTCCAGCTAAAGAATAATCATCTTAATAACATCAAAATCAAAAAAATATTTGTCCAAACAGCAAAAGGTTTTCATGAAACTTTATTTTCAAAAAAAGGTAACATGATGTTCTTAGATAATGAATTATCTGATGAAGGGCACCTCGAGAACATTATGTTTATCAATCTTCAATCAATTTTGAATATTAAATATAAATTTTCATATGAAGGCATCGGAATGAAATCCTCGAATGGTAAATACCGAGTTGAAGGGCTTAGTGGTAAAGTAATAGGTAGTAAAAATTCTGGTTTATTTAGGATATCAACGTCAGAATTATCCATGAGTAAAGATAAAGCACCGCTCATGGATTTGGATAATTTTTCTGGCTCAGTAGGTTTTAAAGTTCGTCCAAATAGTATAAGTATATATTCAGATGATATTAGCATTAATGACGAGCAAATTCTGATTGTAAGTGGAAAAGTTGCAAGTGACTCATACAAGCTAAGATTTATTACTAACGGAAATCTTGAGCTACTAAAAAAACAACGCTTTTATCAAAATAATAATTCAATTAAAGATTTTACAATTGTATCAAAATACTCATTAGAGTACGTTTTAATGAAAAATAAAGCTAAGTTTAAAAGTTATGGAGTTATGGAATTTGATGATTTATCAATTAAAAATAGTACAAAAAATTTATTTATATCATCACCTAAATATAAAGCTTCGTTATTGGATAATTTGATATTTTCTAGGAAGAGCTTAGTGATGTTTAATAACGATAAATACGAAATGGAAATTGATAGCGGGTCAAACAACGGAGAACTATTCTATAAAATTAATGCTAGCGGATTGTTGTCCTCCGATAATATTAAAGCTGTCATAAATACACAGCTGTTGAATTCACTTGAGGGTGAATCTAAATCAACTATAAGTTTGAAATATACCAACTCAAGTGAAAATCCGTCTTTAGTAGGAGAGTTAAGAACTGATATGGTTGGCTTTAGACTTAATATGTTTAGCCCATTAAAGAAGAATAAAAAAGAAAAGAGGAAATTATTTATACAAAGTGACTTTATGCAAGACATAAAGTATTTTGATATTTCATATGATACATATGATATGAGAATATCCGAAGGAGAAGAATATACAAATGTAAATATTGTATCACCGTTTCTTAATGGTAATGTTCGTTTCCCTCACATTATATCTGATGAAAAAAAAATCCTTGCTAGACTACAATATTTCGATCTCAATCAATTTAGTGGAGTTGCAGATCCTAAGGAATATTTACCGATGAA
>MDSZ01046645.1_pt1 | contig 16817 bp, 17 predicted proteins | sample 811201 | NCBI WGS metagenome assembly MDSZ01 (sample SAMN05326647, study PRJNA326480) | marine metagenome | isolation source: seawater | place: Indian Ocean: North | collected 2010
AGAGGAGATTTAGGTTATTATATAATGAGCGACGGAACTCCTTCGCCCACTCGGGTTAAGATGCGTTCACCTGCATTTACTGCATTATCCTGCCTTGATGAGGTTTCCAGCGGTTGGATGATATCGGACGTTTTGGCAATTTTAGGAAGTTTGGATATTGTTTTGGGAGAAATTGATCGATGACAGTTGATTTTTTAATCGATTTATTTTCCAAGTTCATTGATATCCCAATAGTTGCGTTTTTGCTTGCTGTTACTATTGCCGGTATACCCCTGTTTGTTCTAATGGCTCTTAATGCTACAATTGCGGTCTACGTTGAAAGAAAAGTTTCGGCGTTTATGATGGATCGTATTGGACCAATGGGTCAAGGTCCAGGACTGCATGCAGGAAAGTGGGGCGTTTTGCAAACGATTGCCGATGCATTAAAATTATTAATTAAAGAGGATACTGTCCCTGCTTCAGCAGACAAATTGCTTTTTAAAATGGCACCCTTTATCATCTTCATTGGAGCATTTTTAGGTATTGCGGCTTTACCGTTTAGTTCAGTATTGCAAGTGGTAGACTTCAATGTTGGAGTTTTCTACATAATTGCTGTAGCATCAGTTGGTGTTATCGGAATAGTTATGGCGGGTTGGGCATCTAACAACAAATGGTCTCTCTATGGAGCGATGAGATCTGCTGCTCAAATTATCAGCTACGAAATACCCGCTGGACTTTCCATTATCGTTCCAATAATGATGGCAGGCACGATGAATCTCCAATCTTTAATAGAATTTCAGACAGGATCTGTCTGGGGCATATTGCCCAATTGGATTATTTTTAATAACCCATTTAGCTTTCTAGCGTTTTTTATTTTTTTTATTAGTGCGGTAGCTGAAACAAACAGAACTCCGTTTGATATACCAGAGGCTGAATCTGAATTAGTCGCTGGATGGATGACTGAATATTCTGGTTTTAGATGGGCAGTATTCTTTTTAAGCGAATACGCTAATATGTTTGTAGTCAGTGGCTTGGCTGCCACCGCATTCCTTGGTGGATGGCAAAGCCCCATTCCTGGGTTTTTTAATTCCCCATTGTGGGGACTATTTTGGTTTTTAGGAAAAATTATTTTCCTCATTTTCGTGATGATGTGGTTTCGCTGGACGTTTCCTAGGCTTCGAGTTGATCAGCTGATGCACGTTTGCTGGAAAGTTTTTATTCCTATCGCTATGTTAAATATTTTTGGAGTTGGAATTTGGAAGTTAATAATTGGATAATATATGTCTAGATATTTTACAAATATATACGATACAGTAAATACATTATGGACTGGGATGAGAATAACGTTCCGTCACATGATGAATATTCGCAGGGATAATGTGACCTTGCAATACCCTGAAGAGCGTTGGCCGAGACCGGAAAGAAATATTGGCTTTAATCACGAAGATTACAATGTGATTCGTTCGAGACTTCATGTTGACATTGATGATTGTATTGGGTGTTACAGATGCGAAAGAGCATGCCCAGTTGATTGCATAAAAATAGATACAATCAAATCAGACAGGGGTGAAGATATTCCAACAGTTAAACATACTGGCGTAACATCTAATGGAACTAAAAAAGGTTTTGTTGTTAGTCGCTTCACGATTGACATGTCTGAATGTTGTTATTGCAATCTATGTACTTACCCATGCCCTGAAGAGTGCATTTTTATGGTTGGTGGACCCAACAGTTCTAAGCATCCAATAGATTATGAGTTCTCTGAGGTAGATAGAAAAGATCTCATTTATGAATTTGCAAAAAAACTCACCCCAAAACAGAGGGAAAACCTAACAAAAACTGATGAAAAGGCAGAGGCATAGTGGCTGACTTTGCCTTTTGGCTAATTGCTGCGCTAACGCTTGGCTCCGCGCTGATGGTTGTTTCAAGTAAAAGTCTTTTGTATTCCGCTTATTCTTTACTTTTTACTTTTATTGGGGTTACTGGTCTTTACGTTTTTTTATGGGCTGATTTTCTTGCTGTGGTTCAAGTGGTTGTTTACGTAGGTGGAATTTTGGTCTTAATTATTTTTGGTATTATGCTCACTAACAAAATTTCATCAGTTAACATAAGTCATACCTCTGTTCAAAAAGGAGTGGGTGCTCTTGTTGTGTTGGGGTTTGTTAGCGCTTTGGGGTTAATGGTTTACTCAACTCCTTGGATACAGCTCCCTAATAGTGAGCCAGCTGAGACAACAAAATTGATAGGTAATCTTTTAATGATGGATTACTTGTTGCCATTTGAAGCGGCTTCTTTTTTGCTGCTTGGCGCATTAATTGGAGCAACCACTTTATCAAGAAAAGATTATTGATGGACACTCTTAGCAATTACCTATTGATAAGTTCTATTCTTTTTTCGTTGGGTTTGTTCGGAGTTGTAACCCGCCGTAATGGAGTGGCTGTCTTAATGGGGGTGGAGCTTATACTTAATGCTGCAAACCTCAACTTTTTGGCATTTGCTAGGTTTGGGGGAATGAATATGTCTGGTCAAGTATACGCACTTTTTGTGATAGTTCTTGCTGCAGCTGAGGCAGCCGTTGCTCTTGCAATTATAATCAATATATTTAATAACTTTAATACGATCAACATCGATGACGTTAGCGAGCTCAAACAATGATTACAGGCAATTTTACAACTGATGCCTGCCTGCTTATTTTATTTTTACCTCTTCTTGCATTTGTAATTAATATATTTTTTGGCAAACGCCTACCCAGACAAGGAGATTGGGTATCGATTGGTGCAATACTGATAACACTTGTACTCGCTTTGTCTTTGTTTGTTGAAATGCTTTCGAACTGGAATTATAAATTTTCTCATGAGGTTTATTTTTCATGGATAGATCTTGGAGCATTTAAAATTGATCTAGGATTTTGGGTTGACAACATTACAATCGTGATGCTTTTAGTTGTTTCTTTGATTTCAAGTATGACCCATATCTTTTCACTTGAATATATGAAAGGTGACGTTCGCTATAATAGGTATTATGCTTACCTAGGGTTATTTACCTTTTCAATGAATGGTATTGTACTTGCAAACAATCTCATGTCCCTCTACATCTTCTGGGAGCTTGTTGGTGTAAGCTCATATCTTCTCATAGGTCATTGGTTTGAAAAGCATTCAGCTGCTGATGCCAGCAAAAAAGCTTTCCTCACAAATCGAGTTGGTGACATTGGTTTTTTCATAGGAATTATGATAATGTTTACCGCTATTGGTTCATTCAACTTTCAGCAGCTTTTTGACGGTGTATCAAATGAACTCATATCGGGTTCACTTTTGACTTTAGCGGGTCTTGGTTTATTTATGGGTGCTGTCGGAAAATCTTCTCAATTCCCTTTGCACATTTGGCTTCCAGATGCAATGGAGGGACCAACTCCTGTATCAGCGTTGATGCATGCCGCAACCATGGTTGCTGCGGGAGTTTACCTGACCGTACGTTTGTTTCCCCTTTTCACAGTTGATGCTCTAACGATCATTGCTTATGTAGGTGGATTTACAGCCATATTTGCGGCTACGATTGCGATCACTCAAAATGACATAAAAAAAGTTTTAGCCTATTCTACAGTTAGTCAGTTAGGATACATGGTTTTAGCTGTTGGTGTAGGTAATTATGTCGCAGCCTTTTTCCATTTATTGACCCACGCAATGTTCAAGGCTTGCCTTTTCTATGGATCCGGATCTGTGATTCACGCTATGCACCATTCTTTACATGACATGCACGATCATGATACGGATCCTCAAGATATGAGAAATATGGGTGGATTCAAATCAAAAATGCCTGTGACAAGCCTGACGATGACAATAGCGACCCTTGCGATAGCAGGAGTTCCTCTTTTCTCAGGCTTTTTGTCCAAAGATGCTATTTTAGCAGGAACCCTTTCTTTTGTTCAAAGCAATCCAGAACATTGGATCTTGGCATTATTTGGATTTAGTGCAGCTGCTATTACAGCCTTTTATATGTTCCGATTGATTTTTATGACTTTTTACGGTAGTCCAAGAATGCCAAAAGTTTTCGATGGAATTCATGAATCTCCAAAAGTCATGACATACCCACTCGTTGTGTTAGCAGGTTTAAGCTTCTTCATATTTTATACTGTGCCCTATTTTAACCCCTTTAAAGATTATGGGTGGTTCACAAAACTGATCAAAGCGGGCAATTCTGCTGTTCCAGGAAATCCAACAGCAAAAGAAATTTATGATGGAGTGCACTATGCTCACGATGCAGCAATGATGCTTTCACTACTTGTTGCAGCTTTAGGTATAGGCCTTTCTTATTTCATGTATTATAGAAAAAGCCTTTCTGCAGAAGCCTGGTCTAAGCGCGCAGGTTTTCTATACAACCTATCTCTCAACAAGTATTACTTTGATGAAAATTACAATAAATTCCTTTATCAACCTTTTCTCAGGCTTTCTCGGGCGGTGGCATATGTAGACTGGGATCTTTATGACAAATACTTTATAAATGGTTTTGGCTACGTTACCAAGATTCTTTCCAAGATAACTGGTAGATTGGATTTTGATGGCCTTGACCAGACGTTGGTTGATGGAATAGGACGTTCGGCTCAGGGAGCTGGAAAAAACCTAAAGACAATGCAAACCGGTAGACTTCAAAATTACATGCTATTTGCATTGATTGGGGTAATCATAATTTTGGTTGTTCAAATAACCTAGACATTATTGAGTAAGGAAAAGATATGGATCATTTACTGAGTTGGATCATTTGGCTGCCAGTCATTGGCATGGGAGTGATTGCATTTATCCCGAGAGATCGATCGGTCCTGATAAAACAAATCGCCGCGATTGTCTCTGGAGTTCAGCTTATACTTGCAATCTACCTTTGGTATGTATTTGATGCCAGCAATGGAAATTTACAATTTATGGAAAGAGTGGAATGGATACCCTCCTTTAATATTACCTACATTCTAGGCGTTGACGGATTGAGTCTGCCGATGGTGTTTCTCATGGCTTTGATAGGATTTATTGGTATTTTTGTTAGCTGGAATGTTACTAATGCAGTAAAGGGTTATTTTTCATTATTTCTGCTGTTGAATACTGGAGTAATGGGCGTCTTTCTTGCATTAGATTTCTTCTTATTTTACATATTTTGGGAAGTAATGCTGCTACCAATGTATTTCCTTATTGGAATGTGGGGAGGTCCTCAACGCGAATATGCAGCGATAAAATTCTTCATTTATACCTTAGCAGGGTCAGTATTAATGCTCATTGCAGTTCTTGCTCTTTACTTTACATGTGGAAATACATTTGATATGCTTCTCCTAATGGAAAGAGCTCCAATTGCTTTAAATGGAATGTTGTGGTGGGGGATGAGTGCAATAAAAGTCATTTGGGTATTACTCTTCATAGGGTTTGCAATTAAAGTTCCTGTTTTTCCGTTTCATACTTGGCTCCCCCTCGCTCATGTTGAGGCACCGACAGCAATATCGGTCATTCTAGCTGGAGTGCTATTGAAGCTAGGCGTTTACGGCATGCTCAGAATTAACTATACTATGTTACCAGATGGTGTATTTTGGTTTGCAGGTGCGCTTGCAGTACTAGGTCTAATCAATGTCATTTGGGGCGCTATGTGTGCATTGGCCCAGAAAGACTTAAAGAAGCTTGTCGCATATTCGTCCGTTAATCACATGGGCTACACTCTTCTTGGAATGGCTGCTGTAATTGCTGCAGCAGAAATGAATGGTGCTAATCTCATTAGTGCTCAAGCTGGATTAGGAGGTGCAGTATTTCAAATGTTCAATCATGGTACTATTTCTGCAATGCTATTTATATTGGTTGGGGTGATTTACGATAGGGCGCACCATAGAGATATTGAAGGTTTTGGTGGTCTTGCGTCTCAGATGCCAATCTATACCGCGTTTGTTGCTGTAGCATTCTTTGCAGGTCTCGGTCTTCCTGGTTTCAGCGGTTTTGTCAGCGAAGCGATGATATTTATTGGTGCCTTTCCTGTGTTCAAAACAGTTGTTATCATTTCAACTCTTGGCATTTTATTAAACGCAGCGTATTTCTTATGGGCTTTTCAAAGGATGTTCTTTGGTCCCGCAAATGAAAAATATAACGAACTCCCAGAAATTAATTCTCGAGAAGTTTTAACTCTTGTTCCTTTAGCTGTTATAACTTTAGTACTTGGAGTTTATCCTAGGCCATTTTTGGACTTGGTAGCTGCGACATTAAATGTTTTAATTGATTCAGTTGTATCATTTGGTGGCCTTGCTGCAGGAATGTAATCTAAGAGTATGAGTAACCTAAATAGTCTAGCATTCTTTTGGCCTGAGCTGATCCTTAGCGTAACCATACTTGTTGCCATTATCGCAGATTTAATATATCCCAGAAAAGATTCATACAAAGTTGCGTTATGGTCACTCGGAGGATTGTTCCTTGTCTACATTGCTTTACGATTACAAGATGTTCAGCCTGCTGGTCTTTTTATGAACACAATTGCAAATGACCCTTTTTCTCATTTTTTTAAGGTCATAATACTGTTTTCAACTGTAATAACGATGTTAATTAGTCTCAGATCTGGAGAGCTTAGAAATTATAGGCTTGGAGAATATTTTAGCATAATGACCATAATGACATTTGGCTTATTCCTTATGACATCTTCAATCGATATTTTAATGGTATACCTTGCAATCGAGATTGTATCAATCATGTCATTTTTTTTAGCAGGTTATCTAAAAAGAAATGCGTCTAGCAATGAAGCTTCACTGAAATATGTTATTTATGGAGCATTTTCATCTGGTATAATGCTCTATGGTTTAAGCATTTTATTTGGATTGACAGGTACAACAAACTTCTTTGCAATGCAAGAGGCTATCTCTTCATTGGGTCCAGAAGCAAATCTTGCATTAGTTCTTTCTACGGTTTTTATTCTTGTTGGTTTTGGCTATAAAATATCTGCGGTACCTTTTCACTTTTGGACGCCAGACGTATATGAAGGTTCTCCAACAGCAATTACAGCCTATTTATCTGTTGCACCTAAGGCTGCAGGTTTTGCTCTTATCCTCAGATTTTTTAATCAAATTTTCAGCGAAATGCCAAATGGATTATCCGATCCATGGATATCAGTGAACAATTTACCTTGGCCGCAATTAATTGCCATTCTCTCTGCCGCTACGATGACCTTGGGTAACCTAGTAGCAATTCAGCAAAGCAGTGTAAAACGTATGCTAGCTTATTCTAGTATCGCGCATGCAGGGTATATGATGATGGCTTTACCTTTAATGTCAACATCCTCTATAGAAGGCATAATGATGTATCTTACAATGTATCTTTTTATGAACCTGGGAGCTTTTTTTGTTGTGATATACATCAAAGATGTTATCGGTGGAGAGAGTTTTGATGACTTTAATGGCTTAGGTTGGAAAATGCCTTATATAGGAATGAGTATGACATTATTCATGGTTGCTCTGACAGGTCTCCCCCCAACAGCAGGTTTTGTGGGAAAATTTTACATTTTTGCTGCTGTTATTGAAGCGGGTTCAAACTTTTACTGGTTAGCATTCGTGGGTGTTATTAATAGTGTTGTTTCTCTTTACTATTACATTCGAGTAGTAAAACATATGTATTTATCTGGTGAGAGAAGCGATAGTTTTAACAATCCATCATCGAAGCTTGTGTTAGCAATTCTTTTAGTTCTTGCTGTACCAAGCTTTGTCTTTGGATGGTATTTTAGTCCTATTGCTGAATGGATAACACAATCTACAATTCTCTTTCAGGGTATGTGACAAAACATTTTGGGGTAAAAAAATTGGCTGACATTAATATAACTAAAGGGCACAATATTCAAATATCAGGAGAGCCTTCTGATCATGTTGCATCTTTTGAGCCCTTAAATCAAGTTGCTATACATCCTTACCAGTTCAAGGGTGTTAAGCCAAAGCTCCTTGTCAAGGAGGGGGACACGGTCAAATGTGGGCAGCCAATTTTTACTTCAAAATCTAACGAAGATATCACCTTTCCATCTATTGGAGGCGGAACAATTAGTAAGATTGAGTATGGTGAGCGAAGACGAATAGAAACAATTCTTATTGATCTTTCAAAAGATGAAAATAAAGAAACCTTCAAATCTTATAGCATGGAAGATATTGATGCTTTATCAGCAGAGTCTGCCCTGAATGCAATGAAAAAAGGGTCCCTATTTTCTCTGATAAGGCAACGGCCTTTTAATAACGTTGCAGATCCCAATCGGCTTCCGCGAGACATATTTGTCTCAGGTTGGAATACTGCTCCTTTATCTGTAGATCTTGATATTGCACTAAGAGGTCGTCGATCACAATTTCAATCGGGAATTAAGGTTTTAAGTAAATTAACTAGCGGTTCTGTACATTTGTCTTACTTCGAGAATACCCTCTCGGAAACACTCTTAGATATTGAAGATGCTCAAAGCCATAGTCTCAACGGACCGCATCCTGCAGGAAATGTGGGAATTCAAATTCATCATATTGCACCACTAACATCTGGTGAATTTGTTTGGATTGTTAATGCGCAAGACGTGGTCAGAATTGGTCATTTTTTCTTGACTGGTGAATTTGATACTAGACTAATGATCGCTATTGGTGGTCCTTCAATTGTAAATCCGTGTCATATAAAGTCTCGAATGGGTGCGCCAATCAAACCTTACTTAGATGATAATGTTAAAGACGGTGAAAACAGATTCATATCTGGCGACGTTCTTACAGGCACAAAAATTACTCAAGATGACCATATCGGATTTTATGATTCAGCAATTTCAGCAGTACCAGAGGGTGGGCAGCGCGAATTTCTTGGAATGTTGCGTCCTGGAACTTCATCCTCTCGTTATAGTTTAACTAATGCTTTTCTTGGTAAATTGACGACGGGATATAATTTTAACACATTAAAAAATGGAAGCGAAAGATATATGGTTCCGATAAATTCTTGGGAAGACGTTCTCCCAATGGACATTCTACCAAATCCGCTCTATAGGGCTATTTTAGTTGAAGATGTTGAAGAAATGGAGCAGTTAGGAATTTTTGAATGCGATGAAGAAGATTTTGCGTTATGCAGTTTTGCCTGTCCAAGCAAAATTGATTTGGGAAAAACCATAAAGCAGGGACTTCAACTAATTGAAAGTGAAATGTAAATGCTAAGTTTTTTATATAATGTTTTAGATAAAGCCAAGCCTCATTTTGAAAAAGGCGGACGATTTGAAAGATTGTATCCTATTTTTGAAGCAACAGACACTATCTTGTTTTCGACAAACGAAACAACAGAGTCTGGTCCTCATATTCGTGATAGTATTGATACAAAACGAATAATGATTTTAGTCGTCATTTCCCTCTTACCTCTGTATGTATTTGGAGCGATCAATGTTGGGTTCCAAAACGCTCTTGCTTTAGAAGTCGATAGAAGCGGTTGGCAAAACTTCTGGATTGGGTTCGGTAATATTCTTCCAATTATCGCTGTAACCTTTGCTTCAGGAGCTTTTTGGGAATTACTTTTCGCTGTAATTCGAAAGCATCCCGTAAGCGAAGGGTTTTTAGTGACATGCGCCCTAATTCCCCTTACGATGCCGCCAAACATACCTTTATGGCAGATTGCTATTGCAACTTCATTTGGAATTGTTATTGGTAAAGAGATTTTTGGTGGTGTCGGTATGAACATTTTCAATCCAGCTTTAATGGCTAGAGTATTTATCTTTTTTACCTATCCTACAAAAATTTCTGGCGATAAGGTTTGGGTTGCTGGTCCCGATGGTTATTCAGGAGCTACGGCATTAGCGGTTCCTGCGAGCGAATTAAACCAGCAAGCAACCCAATTACTCAGCAGTGTTACCCAGTTTGATTTTTCATGGTGGAACCTTTTTTGGGGATGGGTGCCCGGATCTATAGGTGAGACAAATAAATTTATGATTCTTGTGGCAGCAGCTTTCTTGGTTTATATTAAAATTATCAATTGGAGAATAGTGATTGGAGCTGTGATTGGCTTAGTCTCAACTGCGATTTTAACCAATCTATTTTCTCCATTATCAACTAATACAATGTTTACAATACCTCCACATTACCACCTGGTCATGGGAAGTTTCTTATTCGGAACAGTTTTCATGGCGACTGAGCCAGTTACAGGTTGTCATACCAATCAGGGTAGGTGGATCTATGGTATAATATTTGGAGCCTTGACTGTTATCATTCGTTCTGTAAATCCCGCATACCCTGAGGGTGTAATGCTTTCAATACTTTTTGTGAATGCTTTTGCAGCGCTCATAGATTGGTTTGTCATTCAATCAAATGTTAAAAGAAGAGCTGCTCGTCATGCATAGCAATCGTTATACAATATTATTTACGATGTTTACCACAATGATTCTTGCTTTTGTGCTTTCATCTGTATATTCGAACCTTGAAGAGCAAACTGAAAGAAACGTTCAAGCAGATATAAAAAAAAATATTCTCAGTTCGCTTGGCTTTACTCCTGAGAAGGGAAAGCCGTGGACTACAGAAAATGTGGAAAAAATTTTCAAAAGCTCGGTAACGTCTTTTGTTGTTGATAAAAACGGAAATGTTATCCCTGATATGCTTCCTGAGGATATCGATCCCAAGGTAACAACCAATGCGTATCCCCTTTATAAAAAAATGAACGATGGTAAGGTTGATGGTTTTGCGATCCCAATCTCTGGAAAAGGTTTATGGGGCACTATGTATGGATACTTTGCTATTGAGCCTGATGGTGCCACCGCCAAAGGTATTACGTTCTACAAACACATAGAAACTCCTGGGTTGGGTGCAGAGGTTGATAAACCTTGGTTTCAGCAAAATTATATAGGTAAAAAATTCATTGACGAAAATGGAGTACTCATTGGAATTCAAACCGTTAAAGGCAAAGTTGATCAATCCTCTCCAGAAGCATATCATCAGGTTGATGGTATTTCCGGCGCTACGATAACTTCTCGAGGCTTGAACGAGTTTTTATTAAAGGATTTAAAAATTTACGACGCGTATTTAAAACAAATTAGAAAGAATTATAACAGCTAATGGCATTATTAAGTAAATCCTCAAAAGCAGCGGTTTCTGACCCGCTGATGAGCAATAACCCTATAAGTTTGCAGGTGCTTGGAATATGTTCAGCGCTAGCGGTTACAACTAAATTGGATATAGCTTTCGTTATGACCTTAGCGGTCATCGCGGTCCTGTGCATTTCCAACACAGTCATCTCTTTGTTAAGGAATATGATTCCATCCAAAGTACGTATTATTGTTCAACTTTCTGTGATTGCTTCAATGGTTATTTTAACGGATTTAGTTTTACAGGCTTACATGTACGATATAAGTAAGCAATTGACAGTTTTCGTTTCCTTAATCATAACTAATTGCATTATCATGGGTCGTGCGGAGGCTTATGCAATGCAAAATGGACCTTGGAAATCCTTTCTTGATGGGCTTGGCAATGCTTTGGGTTATGGAATCATTTTAATTGCAGTAGCGTTTTTTAGAGAACTTTTAGGAAGCGGCTCAATATATGGAGTAAAAGTCATTCCTGATGCCCTTTATTCTGCAGGATATGAGAACATGGGCTTAATGGTCCTAAGTCCAGGAGCCTTCATAATTTTAGGTTTAATCGTCTGGGCGCAGAGAATTATTGGAAAGGTTGAGCAGGAATAGTACATGGAGCATTATTTAAGCTTAATCACCAAAGCTGTTTTTGTAGAGAACATTCTCTTAGCATACTTTTTAGGTATGTGTTCATTTCTTGCTGTTTCAAAAAAAGTTGATGCTTCCATCGGCTTGGGGTTTGCGGTAATCTTTGTATTGACAATCACCGCTCCAGTTAATTGGTTTTTGTATGGATTCCTTCTTGGAGATGGCGCATTGGCCTGGTTAGGATTTCCAGAAGTCAACTTAAGCTTTTTAAAACCGATAGTCTTCATTGCAGTTATTGCGGCCATGGTTCAACTTGTTGAAATGATTATTGATAATTTTTCTCCTTCGCTCTATCAAAGCTTAGGAATTTTCTTGCCACTCATTGCTGTTAACTGTTCTATTTTGGGTGGATCTTTATTTCTTGTTGAGCGTAATTATACTTTAATGGAATCTGTAGTATTCGGTTTTGGGTCAGGGTTAGGATGGTTTCTAGCAATTGTTGCAATGGCATCTATTAGATATCGTCTTAGGTATTCTAATGTACCGCCGAATTTAAGGGGTGTGGGAATAACTATGCTTTTAACAGGGTTAATATCTATTGCATTTATGTCATTTGGGGGAATTCAACTATGATTAGTGCTTCAACACTATTAGGCGTGGCAATTTTTAGTGGGGTTATACTTGTATTAGTTCTAATGCTAAATCTTGCAGAATCAAAACTTTTACCACAAGGTGAGGTTGAAATCAATATTAATGGAGATGATGACAAGTCATTGAAGGTTAGGCCTGGATCTACACTATTATCAGCACTCGCTACCGAAAGTATCTTTTTACCCTCTGCGTGCGGAGGAGGTGGCACTTGCGCAATGTGTAAATGTCAAGTCGATGCAGGGGGTGGAGAAATTTTACCAACCGAAAAAGGACACATTAGCCGCAGTGAGGCTAAAGATAATTGGCGCTTAGCATGTCAGGTTAAGATCAAAGAAGACATGAAAGTTCACGTTCCAGACGAAATATTTAATATTCAAAAATGGGATTGTACCGTCCGTTCAAATAAAAATGTTGCTACGTTTATTAAAGAATTGATTCTAGAATTACCCAAAGGTGAAAACCTTGATTTCACTGCTGGTGGATACATTCAAATTGACATTCCTGAGTATCACAACTTGAGGTTTAAGGATTTCAAGGTTGAAAAAGAATACCACGAAGATTGGGATAAGTTTAAAATATGGGATGTTACAGCGAATAATGATGAAGATTGTTTCCGTGCCTATTCAATGGCAAATCACCCTGCTGAAGGAAACATTATAATGTTAAACGTACGAATAGCAACACCACCACCTGCCCTTTGGGATCAAGTGCCTCCTGGAATAGCTTCTTCCTATATTTTTAATTTAAAAGAGGGTGATAAGGTTACAATATCTGGACCTTTTGGCGAATTCTTTGTGAAAGACACCGAGCGCGAGATGGTCTACTTGGGAGGCGGAGCTGGGATGGCTCCAATGAGAAGCCATCTTTTTGACCTGCTTGATACAAAAAAGTCAAACAGAAAAATAACATTTTTCTATGGAGCAAGATCGGCGCGTGAAATGTTTTATCATGAAGATTTTCTCAGATTAGAAAAGGAAAACCCAAACTTTAAATACGTTGTTGGACTATCTGAGCCCATGCCAGAAGATAAATGGGAAGGTCCTACTGGTTTCATTCACAACGTAGCTTTTGACGAGTATCTTAAGGACCATGAAGACCCCTCAGAGATTGAGTATTACATGTGTGGTCCACCGATGATGATTGATGCTTGTGATAAAATGCTTTATGATCTTGGTGTTGAGCGAGATATGATTGCATACGATAGCTTTGGTTAATATCTTCCAGTTTGTTAATTATACTCGATTTTTACAACTACTTGTTGTAGCAGCATTCCCTATTTTTTTTGGCTGCAATAGTCAAAAAACTTATATAAATATTACCGGTCCCGCAATGGGATCTACCTATACGATTCGCCTTGTTCCTCAAAGAGGAATAAGGGTTGAACCCCAGCAGATTAAAACAAATATAGATTCTCTCCTTGATGTTTTAAATCAACAAATGTCAACCTATGTTATGAATAGCGAGATATCTCTTTTCAATAGAATGCCGGTAAATTCTGCTATCTTAATTTCCGAGGATTTTAGAACTGTTGTACAGCGGTCTATACATTGGTCAAATCTGACCGATGGAGCGTTTGATATATCTGCTATGCCTATAGTTACCACTTGGAAAACAGGAAAAGCCGATCGAGAAGACTTGAACGTATGGATGCCACCAACCGATCTTGAAGTCACCATTGCGAAAAGTAAAATAGGTTATCAGAAAATTAAATTTGTTTCAAAATCACTTATAAAAACATATAAAGATCAGCAGTTAGATGTGAACGCTATTGCCAAGGGTTGGGGTGTGGATAAATTGTTTTTTTACATACAGTCTTTAGGATATAATAATTTTATGGTTGAAATTGGAGGTGAGGTTAGAATAAGCGGAAAAAACAATCGAGGCAGATCTTGGCAGATAGGCATTGATTTACCTGAGCCAAATCTTCAACCAGGAGAAAAAATCTATGCTGTAATTCCAATTCAAGATAAAGCTATGGCAACATCTGGTAATTACAGAGATTTTTACGTTTATAATTCAAAAAAATATTCCCATATCATTAATCCAATTACAGCTATGGCTGTTGAATCAAATATCGCTTCAGTTACCGTTTTAGCAGAAAACTGTATGGATGCTGATGCGCTTGCCACAGCTCTAAATATTATGTCCCTTGATGAAGGACTTGAGCTTGTTGAAAGCTTAAAAGACGTCGAAGCGTTATGGATAATTAATAAAGAAAATGGATTCGAAAGCGTTCAATCTTCAAAAATGAAGATAGTGAAAAATCTATAATTAAATTTTTTAACAAATCTATTTTAACTTATCATTGTTGGTTTTTGTGAGGGGTCATCACATTCACCGCCTTTTAAACAAATGCAGTTTTCAACATCTCCTCCACACGAACCCTGAAGGGGTCTGTTATTGAAAATGACACCAATAGACATCCCAAGTAGTGCAACGCCAATAACGATTATTGTAAGTATTAAATCCATTAATAAATTTAACTATAATTTATGGATTAAATCTTCCATCAATAATTAGGAAGATTAACATTGTAATATTTAAGTTCACATTCTTAATTAATCATAAAATCTTAAAAATAAACTATGAAATTAATAACAGCAATATTTCTATTAATAACCAGTCTGCGTGCAGCACCAGCAGGTGCACCTCACCTTGAGGGTGGCGATTTATCAATCTTTTGGGTGATACCATTTGCCGGAATTCTTCTTTCAATCGCTATTTTTCCATTAATTGCTCCTGATTTCTGGCATCATAACTTCGGAAAGATATCTGCTTTTTGGGCAACTCTGCTCATTATTCCTTTCATTTTCAAAGTAGGGTTCGCAATTACGCTTTATGAAATCCTTCATGTAGGGTTGCTTGAATATATTCCATTTATCATTCTTCTTTTGGCTTTATTTACTATATCTGGTGGTGTTCAATTAACTGGATCGTTTGTCGGAACTCCCATAATCAATACCGCGATTATATTTGTCGGTACATTGTTAGCGAGCTGGATGGGGACTACAGGCGCAGCCATGCTTTTAATAAGGCCCCTGCTCAGAGCCAATAAAGATCGAAAACATAAAGTACACATTGTTGTATTTTTTATTTTCTTGGTTGCAAATATTGGAGGGTCGTTAACTCCACTAGGAGATCCGCCGTTATTTCTCGGTTTTCTAAAAGGAGTTGATTTCTTTTGGACTACAAAAGCTATGTTGCTTCCAATGATTTTCATGGTCGTGTCTTTACTCATTATATTCTTTATATATGATTCAGTTCAGTATAAAAAAGAGGGTAGCTTACCTAAGCCAACCAGTGATGAAAAAATTGGCATCAAAGGATCATTCAACTTGTTATTAATATTTGGAGTTGTTTGCTCGGTATTGCTGAGCGGTTTTTGGAGGCCAAACGTAGAGTTTACCATATACCATGTTCATGTTGAGTTACAAAATATCACACGTGATTTTCTTTTATTACTTCTAGCATATGGAAGTTGGAAATATACCGCCAGAGAAATTAGAGACGCCAATGAATACACTTGGTTTCCGATTCAAGAAGTTGCGAAGCTCTTTGCTGGTATTTTCATCACAATCATTCCAGCAATAGCTATTTTAAAAGCTGGTACCTCTGGTGCCTTGGCTAGCATAATTAATTCTGTATCGAGTGAGGCAGGACCGGTAAACAATATGTACTTCTGGCTAACAGGTATTCTTTCTAGTTTTTTAGATAACGCACCCACATATTTAGTTTTCTTTAATACGGCTGGAGGAGATGCGCAGATTTTAATGGGAGAACTTTCGCAAACGCTTTTGGCGATCTCTGCTGGTGCTGTATTCATGGGGGCAAATACTTACATTGGCAATGCGCCTAACTTCATGGTTAAATCAATTGCTGAATCATCTGGCATTGAAATGCCTTCTTTCTTTGGATATTTCCTCTATTCAATAATTATATTATTTCCACTCTTTGCAGTTGTTAGTTTGATATTTTTTTAGTTTATGAGAATATCAAAAGTAACAACAAAATCAGGAGATAAGGGCAATACAAGCCTTGGAAACGGTGATAGAGTATCTAAATCGCATCCATATGTAGTTCTTTTAGGGGATATTGACGAGCTTAATTGCTATATCGGAAACGCTATTACCGTATGCAAAGACCAGGAAATTTTGGCTGACTTACAGTCAATTCAGCAAGATCTTTTCAATCTAGGTGGCGAGGTTTCTCTGCCAAATTCTGGAACAATATTGATTGATAAAACCAGATTGGATTTTCTTGAACAGAGAATTGACTCGCTCAATAAAAGCCTAAAACCTCTTGAAGAGTTTGTTTTACCTGGCGGTCATGAATTTTGCTCAAGGATTCACATTGCGAGATCGGTATGCCGTAGAGCAGAGCGCTCATGCGTGGCTATAATTGACTTAATATCAGAGACCAACATTTGGCTTCCATATTTAAACCGCCTTAGCGACTATTTTTTTGTTTTGGCTCGCTTTATATCTTCGGAGCAAGGCTCTGAAGAGATACTTTGGGATAGGGAACAATAGTTACCTCATTCCGTA
>MDSZ01209204.1_pt1 | contig 16817 bp, 16 predicted proteins | sample 811201 | NCBI WGS metagenome assembly MDSZ01 (sample SAMN05326647, study PRJNA326480) | marine metagenome | isolation source: seawater | place: Indian Ocean: North | collected 2010
TACTGGTCTTTCTAGCGGCACTCCTGCATCCATTAATGACATTGATGTACCACAAACAGTAGCCATAGAACTTGATCCATTTGACTCTGTGATTTCTGACACAACTCTATAAGTATATGGAAATTTTTCATTTGAAGGTAACATTGGATGTATCGCTCTCCATGCTAATTTTCCATGACCAATTTCTCTTCTACTAGTTGAACCTACCCTGCCAACTTCTCCAACAGAGTATGGTGGAAAATTATAATGAAGCATAAAATTTTCAGTATACTCTCCATCAATAGCGTCAATTCTTTGTTCGTCTTGTCCAGTACCTAAAGTTGATACTACAATTGCCTGCGTTTCTCCCCTTGTAAATAAAGCTGAGCCATGTGTACGTTCTAGAATTCCAGTTTCACAGACAATTGGTCGAACAGTTTTAGTATCTCTACCATCTATTCTTTTTCCAGTATTTATTAACTCTCCTCTAACAATATCTTTTTCTACATTTTTAATAGCATCAGATATTATTACTGCAGATAGAGTTTCAGATTCATATTTTTCAGATATTTGATTTCTTAGTGAAGATAATTTATCTGATCTTTTTTTCTTTTCAGTAATTTTATATGCTTCTATAAAATCTTTTTCGAATTCATCATTAATGTTTATTGGAAGTTTTTTTAATTCTTCATCTTTTTCTTTGACTTCCCAGGGTTCTTTTGCAGCTTTTTTTGCAAGTGAAATAATTGCTTCAATTACTGGTTTGTAACTATCTTGGCCAAGTACTACAGCATCTAACATTTGTTTTTCAGAAAGTTCGTGAGCTTCGGATTCAATCATTAGCACACCTTCTTTTGTTCCAGCTAATACTAATTCAAGTTTGCTATTAGCAAGTTGATTTTTGGTTGGATTAACTACATATTCATCATCAATAAACCCTATTTTTATTGCACCTAGCGGTCCTAAAAAAGGCAATCCTGATAATGTTAACGCTGTGCTTGCAGCAATCATTGCCACTACATCTGAGTCGTTTTCTTGATCGTGAGATAGAACTGTACAAGTTACTTGTGTTTCATTTTTAAAATCTTTATGAAATAATGGTCTAACCGGTCTATCAATCAGTCTTGAAACCAATGTTTCTTTTTCTGTAGGTCTGGCTTCTCTTTTAAAAAAACCGCCAGGGATTTTACCAACTGAATAATATTTTTCTTGATAATTTACAGTTAGAGGGAAAAAGTCGATATCTGGTTTAGCTTCTTTAGCAGCTACTACATTTGCCATAACTGTAGTTTCTCCATAAGTTGCTATTACTGAGGCATCAGCTTGCCTTGCTATTTTTCCAGTTTCTAATTTAAGTTTTCTTCCTGCCCATTCAATCTCTACATTATTTATATTAAACATATTTTATATTTTTCCTCTTTATTAACCTCTTATATTTAGCTTTTTAATTAATTCTAAATATTCAGAATTATTTTTTTTAGATAGATAATTTAATAATTTTTTTCTTTTATTAACTAATGCAACTAAACCTCTTTTTGAGTGATTATCTTTATTGTGACTTTTAAAATGCTCTGTTAGATTTTTAATTCTTTCACTAATAACCGCAATTTGTATACTGGTCGACCCAGTATCTTTATCATTTTTTGCAAAATCATTAATAAGATTTTTTTTATTTTCTTTTGATATCGACATCGTAGCTCCTATATTAAAACTTTACTCGGTTTGAACAAATTACCTATTAACTTGCCAATGGAGACAATGTCTCCACTTTTGGATAAAAAAATTAAATTCTTATCCTGTGATGTTAAATCAAACTTTTTGATTTTTTTTACATCAATTTTAATTGATTTACCTTTACAAAGATCATCTAAATCTTTTTTATCTTCAATCTCATAAGCCAAGATGTCGTCCAGCATAGAAACTGATGAATGGATAAAATTAATTAAAGATTGCCTTTGAACTATTTTCATTAAATCGTCCAGTAAAATCGATTTATCAGTTGTAAATTTTCCTACTTTAATACGATTTAAATAGGAAATATGTCCATATGTTCCCAGTTTATGTGATATATCTCGAGCAAAACTCCTAACATAAAAACCCTTGCCAGATTCTAACTCAAAAGTTGTATCTTTTTTTGTGTTCTTTAAAACTTTAATATACTTTACAAATACATTTTTTGGATTTGTTTCAAATATTTTGTCATCTCTATGAAGTTTATATGCTCTTTGACCATTTATTTTAACAGCAGAAACCTTAGGTGGACTCTGAATAATACTGCCAGTAAATTCGTTAATTTTAGATAAAATTTCTTTATCGCTTGGAATTAAATTTGACTCGTACATTATAGAACCAGTGCTATCGTCTGAGGTTGTTTGCTTTCCCCATTCAACTTTAAATTCATATTTTTTAAGATTTAAGTTTACATAAGATATTAATTTTGTAGCCTTACCTATAGCTATGGGTAAAATGCCCTCCGCCATTGGATCTAATGTTCCCGCGTGACCAATTTTATCTATTAGAAATTTTTTTTTTATTTTTTTTAAAACCTGAAAAGATGAAATATTTTTTGGTTTATATAAATTAATCCAACCCTGTAAATTATTCATTTTGAATATCTCTTAAAACTTTTTTATTCAATAAAAGTTTTTCTATTTTTTCAGCTTCATCAAAAGTATCATCCAGAAAAAAAAGCAATTTAGGGGTAAATTTAGACTGTAATTTGGCACGTGAAATAAATTTCTGAAAAATAAATTTCTTATCGTTTAAATTATTAATTATCTTATCTTTATTTTTTCCACCTAAAGGCATAAAATATATATTTGCTATTTTAAGATCTTTTGACATTCTTACAAAAGAAACTGTTATGGAAGTTAAATTAATTTCATCATCATAAAAATCTTCTTTTATGAGACATTCACTTATAAGTGATCTTATTAATTCTCCATATCTAATCTGTCTTTGAGAGTCCATAATTAATGGAATAGTTTATAATTTTCTATTTGTAGACACTTCTTCAAATGTTTCTAAAACATCACCGACTTTTATATCTGAATAATTGTCTAGCATTACCCCACATTCGTATCCATTTTTTACCTCAGTAACTTCTTCCTTAAATCTTTTTAAACTACTAATTAATCCAGAATGAATCACTGTATTATCTCTTAATAATCTTATTTGAGATTTTCTAGAAATATATCCTTCTTTAACAATACAACCTGCAATATTTCCAACTTTTGAAATATTGAAAACTTCTCTGATTTCAACATTTCCAGTAATTTTTTCAGATAAGTCTGGTTTAAGAAGACCTGAAAGTAGATTTTTTACATCATCAATTAATTCGTAAATAATAGAGTAATATTTTATATCTACTCCATCTCTTTTGGCATTGTCTCTTGCATGAGGAAGCGCTCTAACATTAAAACCAACAATAAAACCATTACTTGAGTTAGCTAATGCTACATCACTCTCTGTAATTGGTCCTACACCCTTAAATAAAACATTAACTTTTACCTCATCTGTAGACAGTTTTAATATTGAGTTTTCTATTGCTTCTGCTGAACCTTGAACATCTGTTTTAATTACAACTGGTAGTTCTGTTGCTTGTCCTTGATTAATCTGACTGAACATTTCTTCAACATTTGATTTATTTACTGTGTTCTTTTGTATTTGGGCCTTATTAGATCTATATTCAGAAATTTTTCTAGCAATATTCTCTGACTCAACAACTATAAAATCATCTCCAGATAAAGGATTAGAATCAAAACCTAATACTTCAACAGGAACAGATGGTGTTGCCTCTGTTAAACTATTACCTTTATCATCGATTAATGCTTTAACTTTCCCCCATTCACAACCAGATATAAAAATATCACTCACATTTAAAGTACCCTTTTGAACTAATACAGTTGCAACTGAACCTCTTCCCTTTTCAAGCTTGGATTCAATTATAATACCTCTAGCACTTCTATTTTTATTAGTTTTCAAATTCAAAAGTTCAGATTGTAAATGAATAGCTTCTTCTAGTTTATCCAAATTTAAATTTTTTAATGCAGACACTTCAATATCTAAAACATCACCGCTTAGTTTTTCAACTACAATTTCATGTGACAATAATTCGTTTCTAACTTTATCAGGATCAGCATTAGGTAAATCAATTTTATTAATAGCAACTATTATTGGGACACCAGCAGACTTTGCGTGTGCTATAGATTCAATTGTTTGAGGCTTAATACCATCATCTGCAGCAACTACTAAAATAATTATATCTGTTGTTTGTGATCCACGAGCCCTCATATTAGAAAAAGCTGCGTGACCTGGCGTATCAATAAAAGTTATTTTTTTATTATTATTATTGGTTTGATATGCTCCTATATGTTGAGTTATTCCTCCTGCTTCACTTGATACAACATTTGTTTTTCGAAAAGCGTCTAATAAACTTGTTTTACCATGATCGACATGACCCATTATTGTAACCACTGGAGGTCGTGGAGTTAATTGATCAGTTGGATCTTCATAATCTTCAATATCTTTTAAAATATCATCATCTTTCACTAAATTTACTTTATGGCCTAACTCTTCAGCAACTAATTGTGCTGTATCAGACTCTAGGGATTGTGTAGCATTTGCCATTACTCCCATTTTCATTAAAGTTTTAACAACATCAGCAGTTTTTTCTGCCATTCTATTGGCTAAATCTTGTACTGTTATAAAGTCAGGGATTGATACTTCTCTTGAAATTTTATTTTCTTCATCTGAAATATTTGTTTTTGATCTTTCCTTCTCTCTTGCTCTCTTTATTTTTGCCAAGCTAGGAAATCTATCATATTCCTGATCCTCCTGTTCAAGAATTTTTTTTGCATCAGTTTTACTAAAATCATCCTCTATTGGTTTAAGAGTTGATTTTTTTTGCTGAGTTTTTTTGTTTTCTGCAGTTTTCTTATTTTTGTTATCAAAATTTTTATTTTTATTTTGATTATTAAAATTTAATGGTACTTGAGAAGGTGCAGTTCTGAAACTTGAAGAACCTCTAAAATTTGATTTAGTAGTTGATGAACTTTTTTGTTGATTATTTTTATTTTTAAAAACAATTTGAATAGTTTTTTTATTATTCCCGACACCTGGTTTTTCGCTAGAAGGTCCTAAATTCTTTCTAATTTGTAATCTACCAGAGGTAGATAGTTTTAACGGTTTTTTTTTATTATCTTTTTTCTTTTCCAAACTTTATTCCTCTTTTTGATTTGCAAACCAGTTTTCTCTTGCCGTCATAATCATTTTGTTCACAGCTTCTTCTTCAAGATCTAAATTTCTTAAAATACCCTCATCTTTATCAATAAGTTCATATGTAGCTAGCTCTGCAAAATCATTAATGGTAAGAATTTTTGCATTGGCTAATAGAGCTAACATTGCGTTATTTATACCTTCTAAATTTAAAAGTTTTTCGTCTTTAATATTTTCATTTATTATTTTTAAATTTTCAGCATCCTTTTCGCTAATATATGCTTTTGCTCTATCCAGTATTTCTTTTGCTAAGTCTGAGTCAAAACCTTCAATTTTTTCAATATTTTCGATAGTTTCACTAGCTATCGACTCTACTGATGTGTATCCATCGGTAACTAATAATTGTGCAATAACATCTTCAACATCAAGAAGATCTGAGAGTAACAAACTTTTCTCTTTAAATTCCTGTTGTCTTCTTTCTGATTCTTCTTCTTCAGTTAAAATATCAATTTCTAAGTTAGTAAGATTTGATGCAAGTTTAACGTTTTGCCCTTTTCTTCCAATAGCTAGACTAAGCTGTTCATCTGGGATAACTACTTCTACTCTACTTTTTTCTTCAAACAAGAAGATTTTTGTTACTTCTGCAGGTGCTAGAGCATTAGCTAGAAAAGTAGCCTGATTTTCTGACCAAGTCACAATATCAATTTTTTCTCCCTGCAGTTCATTAACTACAGCCTGTACCCTTGATCCTCTCATACCTACACAAGCTCCAACAGGATCGATAGTGGAGTCTTCAGTATAAACACTAATTTTTGCACGTGATCCAGGATCTCTTGCAACACTTTTAACTTGTATAACTCCTTCATATATTTCAGGAACTTCTTGAAAAAATAACTTCGATAAAAATTGTGGATGTGTTCTTGAGAGAAAAACCTGATAACCTTTAATATCATTTTTTACTTCATAAATATAAGCCCTAACTCTATCGCCATTCTTAAAAGTTTCTCTTGGAATTAATTCTTCTCTTTTAATAATTGCTTCACTTTTTCCTAGATCTATTATTAAATTTCCAAATTCTATTCTCTTGACTATTCCAATTGCAATTTCTCCTACTTTGTCTTTATACTCCTCATATTGTTTGCTTTTATCAGCTTCTCTTACTTTTTGAATTATAACACCTTTAGCATTTTGTGCAGCAACTCTACCTAATTCAATTGGCGGAAGTTGCTTTATAATATGTTCTCCAATGTTAATTTTGGGATTAATTTCTCTAGCTTCTTTAAGTAAAATTTGCCTAGATTGATTTTCGTTATCAAGTTCTTCAACAACCTCTAAGTAAGACTCAAGACCTATATCACCTGTTTCTCTATTAATTGAAACTCTTATATCAGTCTCTAGGCCATATTTAACTCTTGCAGCTTTTTCTAAAGCCTGCTCCATTGCAAGAAATACTGAGTCTTCATCAATATTTTTCTCTTGTGCAACGCTATTTGCAACCTGAAGCATTTCTTCTCTAATTACTTTAATTTTTTTCTTTGCCATATTAAATTCCAAAAAAAAGGTGGGATAAACCCACCTAATTATTGGTCATATATTGAAAAAGTAATAAAAACTCAAGCTTATATTCTTTTTAATATAATAAAATATGGTTTTCTTCCTGATTTAATTGCTTTTTTGAAATATTTGGTTTCAGGAATGAAGTAGTCCTTATAGTCATAATATTGATTATATTGGTTTTCCCAATGAAATATATGTTTACAATCAAATATAGATGAAAGAATTTGTAGAATATAGTTTTGTACATCTGATGCGATATATATTCGACCATCTTTTTTTAAATAATTAGAAATAAATAGTAAAAAATTTTTATTGATTAATCTTCTTTTTAAATGTTTTTTTTTTGGCCAAGGGTCTGGAAACATTATCCAAATACTTTCAAATAATTTATTTAATTTTAAATTTTGTAAAAAATCATAAACACTACCATTGTAGATAAATATATTATTTATTTTATTGGCGTTAATCTGTTTTAATAAATTTAAATGACCATCAAAATATTTATCACAAGCTATTATTTTATGATTTGGTTTTATGTCAGACAAATAAATTGACACTTCACCATAACCTGATCCAATATCTAAAATTTTATTTGAGTCGCCTAATGACTCTTGGTATTGATATTTTTCAATTGAACTGTTGAATTGTGTATATATTTTTTTATTTTTTTTTCTTCCTCTTCTTCTTCCAAAAATTTTATGTTTTTTTTGTGAATTATTCATCTGTTTTATTTTTTGAAAAATAGATTGTAATCAAAAATAAGAAAATTAAAGAAAACAAAAAAAACTTATGGAAAACAAATAAAGAATTATTTTTTCTATATGTAAAACTATGTTCTATTTCTTCATAATTATTTAATTTTGAATAAGCTAATATATTTGATTTATTATCAATAATAGCAGATACACCATTATTAGAAACTCTAATAATAGGCTTATTAAATTCTGATGCTCTAAGTTTTGTTAAATAAAGATGTTGGTAAGGGCCAAGTAAAGAACCAAACCACTTATCGTTAGTGATATTAATTAATATATCAGCGTCATAATTAATTTTATTAATCAATTTCCAATAAAAAATTATTTCATAGCATATAACTGGGATAAAACTTAATTCTTCACCTATTTTGATTAATCTATTATCAAGACCATTTGAAAAATCTTGCGGTCCAGAAATTTGTTCAATAAAACTAAAAAAGTTTCTCATTGGTAAAAATTCACCAAATGGCACGAGTATTTTTTTATCAAATTTTTTTATTTTAATATTATTTATCGCAAATAAAGAATTGTAATAACTTTTTGTCTCATTATCTATTCTTGTACCACCAATAATGACAGTCTGATTATGATTTATTATACTTTGTATTTTTGGAAATTTTAATTTTTCAATTAAATAAGGGTAATTATTTTCAGCGAAGATAATTAAATTTGCATCTGAAGAATTAATTGCTCTCAAAATTTTATCTTCAACAATTTTTAATTTATTTTTTTTCAATATGTTTATTTCTTTATTTAATTGTATAATTTTAATTTTAAAATTTTTAATAGGGCCAATTTCTTTATTAAAATATGAATAGCAAAAAAACATAGTAAATAAAATAATTGGAGCTAATAATATAGGAAATATATTTTTTGTTTTGTTTTGTGTAATAAGAAACAAATATGGTAACGAAAAAAATAACACAACAAGGAAGCTAGTAAATATTGTTCCTGTATATTTTATTAATGTTAAACCAATACTTAAGTTAGATATGATTAATGAAAATGATATCCAAGGAAAGCCAGTAAGAATATTTGAAATTATTAACTCAAATACTATAAAAACATATGGTAATAAAACAAAAGAGGGTAATAAATCTCTAAATAAAATTTTAGAAATATAGAATATTACTCCAAATATAATTGATATAAACAATATTAAAAAAATTGATAAAAAAGCCAAGTTTTTAGTTTCTTCAAAAACTAAAAATGGATTTACTATCCAAGATAAATAAAGGGATAAGAAACCAAAAGAAAAAGTAAAACCAAAAAAGAAATAATTCTTCTTGGGCAACTTGTTAATTAAATCTAATTCAAAACAAATTAAAGGGAATAAAATAAATCCAATTGGTGTAAATAAAAAGGGAGGAAAAATTAAAAAGGTCCCTATACCTAGAAGTATATATCTAATTATTCTCAATTATTTAAATTAGTTATCTCAACAATTTCAATTTTTCTATCATTAGATTTAATAATTTTAATTTTAATCTTTTTATCTATATCTATAACCTCATTATTTTTTGGAATTCTATTAATTTTAGAATATACCATTCCACCAACAGTATCAATTTCATCTTCTTGATTTTTTAATATCTCAATTTTAAATATTTTTTCTAATTCTTCAATTCTATATGCTGAATTCACTATAATACTATCTTTAGTTTTATGGAGCATTAATTCATTTTTGTCTTCTGCATCATGCTCGTCTTCAATATCACCAACAATTTCCTCAACTAAATCTTCAATGGTTACTAGACCATCAACCCCACCGACCCCGTCAACAACAAGCCCAATATGAATTCTTGATGATCTCATTGTTTTTAAAAAATCTAATATAGGTGATTTTGGTGCTACATATAAAACTTCACGAAGAATCTTACTAATGTCAAAATTTTTGTTATCAGCCTTAATGAAATCTTTAATGTGAAAAAAACCAACTACATTGTCAATATTTGTTTTATAAACAGGCATTCTAGAATGACTCTCTTCTTTAATAACATCTAATATTTCAGAATAACTTTGATCATAATCTACAGCAATAATTTCACTTCTTGGTACCATTAAATCCTCAACACTTTTTTCATTAAGCTGAAGAATATTCTTAATTAATTTTTTTTCATTATTATCATCTAAGTCTGTAATTTCATTTTTATTATCATCATTTGCTATGTAATTTAAAATATCTTCTTTTGTTGAATCGTTAGTTAGTAATTTTTTTATTATCCAATTTTTCCAACTATTAGGTTTATCTATATTATTATTCATAATTCTTTATAAGGATTTTTTATACCAAATTTTTTTAAAACTTTTTCTTCTTCTTTTTTCATTTTATTAAACTGAAATAAATTTTTATGATCATAACCGTTTATGTGTAAAATACTATGTATCAGTAAATGATTGTAGTGGTCATATAGATTTATTTTATTTTTATTAATATAACTCTCAATAATATCAATTGAGAAAAAAATATCACAATATACAATTTTTCCAAGTTCTTTGTTTGTTATTTTTTTGACAAATGTCAATACGTCAGTGTCTTTTTGCTTTTTTTTGTATTTATGGTTTAGCTGAATCATGTTTTTTTTATCTGATAAGATTAAATTTAATGTAATTGTATAATTTTTGTCAAAGTAGTGTCGCATTTTATTGATAGTCTTAATGCTTATTTCTTTTATTTTTGGTATTCGTCTTGGCCATTTTTTAGATTGAGAAAAGAAATTAACTTTTATTGTCTTTGTCATATGCATTAATTATCTTTTTAACTAATTCATGTCTAACTACATCTTTTTCATTTAATTCAATGAATCCAATATCATTAATTTTACTTAATTTTTTTAAAGCATCTTTTAAACCCGAATCTTTTTCACTAATGAGATCAATTTGTGTAATGTCTCCTACTATTACCATTTGACTGTTTTTCCCAAGTCTTGTTAAAAACATTTTCATTTGGGTTTTTGTTGTGTTTTGAGCTTCGTCTAGAATAATGAAGCAGTCTTCAAGTGTTCTGCCACGCATGAACGCTATTGGCGCAATCTCTATTGTGTTATTTAAAATTTTTTTTTCTACTTGTTCAAATGGTAACATTGAATAAAGAGCATCGTATATTGGCCTCAAAAATGGATCTACCTTTTCCTTTAAATCTCCAGGAAGAAAACCTAATTTTTCTCCAGCTTCAACTGCTGGTCTTGATAATATAATTTTATTAACTTTACCGTCTTGTAATGCAGAAACAGCTTTAGCCACTGCTACATATGTTTTTCCAGTACCTGCAGGTCCTATTGCAAAAATAATATTTTTAGAATTTAAAAGTTTAAAATACAAATTCTGATTTTCAGATCTTGGTATAATTTTTCTTTTTTTTGTTTGTATAAATAAGTCCATCTGTGCATCTTCTTTAATATTCATCTTAATAATACTTTCACTGTCTCTAATTTTATCTTCATCAATTTCAGCTCCATTTTTTGCCTCTTTAAATAAATTTAAAATTGTTGCTTTTGTTTCAAATATAGATTTTTTATTTCCTGATATTCTAATTTTATTCCCACGATATTGTATTTTTACATCTTTTATTTTTTAAATAATTTGTATATTGGAGTCATTTACTCCAAATAAATTGCTTAAAATAGAATTGTCATCCAATTCAAGTTCAATATTATCTATCTTATTTTTTATATCTGGCATTCAAGAGCAAAATTAGTGGAGTTTGTAATTTTAACTTTTAATATCTTATTTAAAATTTTTTCTTTTGATTTTGTGAAAGTGCTTTGATTATATATAGTTCTGCCAACAAATTGGTTTTCATGCCTTCCTGCTTTTTCAAATAAAACTTCCATATCTTTATTTATAAAAGATTTATTATAATTAATTTGTTGTTGATTAAGCAGAGATTGAAGAGCACTTAGTCTTGCTTTCTTTACAGAATTATCAATATTATCTTTATATTGTGCTGGCGTCCCAGGTCTTGGACTATAAATAAATGAATATGCAATCACAAAATTTACTCTTTCTATTAATTTCATTGTATCCTCAAAATCTTTATCTGTTTCATCTGGTGATCCTACAATAAAATCAGAAGACATTGCAATGTCTGGTCTTACGTCTCTAATTCTTTCAACTATTTTTAAGTAATCAAATACGGTGTGTTTTCTGTTCATTTTTTTTAATATTTTATCTGAACCTGATTGAATTGGTAGATGTAAAAATGGCATCAATTTTTCATTAGATGCATGAGAATTAATCAATGACTCTTTCATGTCTATTGGGTGTGATGTCATATATCTAATCCTTTTGACTTCATCTATTTCAGAAATCTTATCAATTAAATAAGATAGGTCTCTAGATTTACCATCCGAACCCATGCCATGATAGGCATTAACATTTTGCCCTAATAAAATAAGTTCTTTAACACCGGTAGAAACATATTTTTTTGCTTCTTTTATAATATCTTCTATGGGTCGAGAAAATTCAGGTCCCCTTGTATATGGAACTACACAAAACGAACAGAATTTATCACACCCCTCCTGTATAGATATAAATTCAGATGAAAGTTTTGAAGAGTTATAAATTAAATTTTTAAATTTTTCATTCTGTAAAAAATCACTGTTTATAGGATTATTAATTTCATCAATCATTTTAGGTAACTTATGATAAGATTGAGGCCCAACAACAAAGTCAACTATTGGAGAACGTTTTCTTATTTCGTTTCCTTCAGCCTGAGCAACACATCCAGCAACAACTAATTTCATTTTGTTGTTATTTTTTTTAACTTTTTTTATTCTTCCAATATCTGAATATACTTTTTCTACCGCTTTTTCTCTAATATGACACGTATTTAATATTGTTAAATCTGCTTTTGAAACATCATCAGTTAATTGATATCCTCTGCTTGTAAATAAATCTTTCATACGATTGCTGTCATATACATTCATTTGACAGCCGTAAGATTTGACAAAAATATATTTACTTTCCATATATTATATTTCTTTCATGTAACATTTAGCATTAAAAATTGCATTATCATCTTTGTAATAATTATGTCTTAATTTATAAAAAACAAAGTTATTTTTCTTATAAAAACTAAGGGCTTTTAAATTATTTTCAGAAACCTCCAAATAAATTTTTGAAATATTTGATATCTTATTATTTTTTTCTATAAAGTCTAAAATACTTGATCCAATATTATTTCTTCTATTCTTTTTTGAAACTAACATAATATGAATTTCTAAGTCAAAATTTATTATATTTCTGATTTTCTCACCAATAAGAATTCCACATATTTTTTCATCTTTAAAATATCCAATTGAAAAATTATTATTTTTTAGAAAATGATTTTCGATATTTTCTTTATTCCATCCTATTTGTTTAAACCAAGTGAATTCCTCATTTTCTTTTTGAAAGAAAGTATGAATTATATCAATATCAGTATAGTTTAAATTTTTTACTTTATTCAATTTAATATTTTATTATTTGAGATATATATAGGATTTATAATAATATCTTTCATAAATTTTAATTTCTCAATATTCTCCAATACTTCATCAATAAAAGAAAATTTTTCTTGGGCTATTTCTCTATCAATATAACTGTACATATTAAAATTATAAAAGATTTTTTTTATATTATTTTGTATTTTATATTTATTGTCATCAAGTTTAATATACTCAGTTTTTTTTTGTTTATTAATATAACATATAAAATTTTGACCTTTAGAAGACATTATATAAAAAATTGTATTATCTAGATCATTAGAAAAAGATTTGTATTTATAAATATTTTCAATTGATATTGGGCAAAATTCTAAATCTTTGGAAAGTTTTAGACCTGCCATAAATGCAGCTCCTACTCTAAGACTGGTATATGATCCAGGACCAATGGTTAGTGCCAGTTTTTTAAGGTTTTTTGTTAGATTTAATTTATTGTTGATATCAAGATAAGTTTCAAAAATAAAATCACTTAATTTTTCAGACTCATTATTCAATATTTTCCTTCGAAATATTACTTTGTTGTCTTCAATTACAAAAATTTCTGGTATTGGAGATATAACATCTAAAAATAATAACATATGTGTCTAACTAAATATATTTTCTTACTAGCATTAAAAAGTGTTTCTTTTATTTTTTTATTTATATCTATAGCTCAGGCATCAAATATTAAGAATTCTGCTACAGTATTTATGTATCATAAATTTGGTGTATCTAAATATCCATCAACAAGTGTAACAATTAATCAACTTGAAAGTCATGTAAACGAGCTAGTCAAAGAAAAATATAATATTCTAAGTTTAGATTATATCATTGATACCATAATTAATGATGGCGATTTACCTGACAATACAATTGGTATTAGTATAGATGATGCTGATAAATCTTTTTTTGAAATTGGATGGCCACTATTTAAAAAAAACTCTATTCCAGTAACTCTTTTTGTTACTACTGGAACAATTGCAAATAATAATAAGAGTTATTTAAATTGGGATCAAATAAGAAAACTTAAATCAGAGGGTGTCACAATTGGTGCACACTCACATACACATGCTCATATGCCAGATGTAAGCATTGATGAATTAAGAAAAGAAATTGAATTATCAAATAAGATTTTTCTAAAAGAGCTTGGTGAAATTCCCTCTTTATTTGCTTATCCTTATGGAGAAACAAGTAGTGAAATAATAGAATTAATAAAAGAATATAAATTTAAAGTGGCTTTTGGACAACATTCTGGAATAATAAATGAAACTTCAGATATGTATTATTTACCTCGTTTCTCTTTGAATGAAAAATACGGAGAAATTGACAGGGTAAAATTTGCTGCATCTTCAAAAGGTCTTGGTGTATATGATTTTATTCCAACAAATCAGACAATAAAAGACAATCCTCCGTTTATTGGTTTCTCGCTTTTAGATGAAAGATTAACATTATCCTTAAACTGTTTCATATTTGATATGAATGGACAGGTTGATAGAGAAATATTTAAATTCAATGAGAGAGTAGAGATAAGACTATCAAGAGAACTTTCGAAAGGAAGATCAAGGATGAATTGTACAGCTAAAGATTCAGCCGGAAACTGGAGATGGTTTGGTCATCAGTTTTATAATTAAAATTAATAAGAAATAATTTTAGAGTTAAATTTATTAAATTTATTTTTTTCTATAACTGCAACTAGAGTGTTAATATAATTATTATCTGCAGCATAGGAGTCTAGTTTATTGATTAATAATTTAACTTCAGAGAAGTTATTTTTTGATCTCATTACACTTCTTAATGCTCTAAAATCTTTATAAGCTAGATGTGAATTTATATTTTCAAAATATGATGTTACGCTATTATTATAAGAACTAAATGATTTAATTAGATGTTTTTCGCCATAATCTCTTTTTAATGGAACTACACCTTTGCTTTGATCATAAGTGTATTCTCCAAAAAGCGCATTATGCTCTTTTGCAAATCTAGATTTACCCCATCCACTCTCAATTGCTGCTTGGGCTAAAACAATTGAATTAGGAATAACATCAACATTAGCAAGGATTTCATCAACTACATCAAGCTTGTGTTTATTTGAGAACTTAATGTTATATTTTTTGGCAATATTTTTTAATTTGCGCAATTCATTATTATTTAGAGTTTTAAATGTTTCTAACTTACCCTTAAGATCATTAACAAATGCTCTAGTAATTAAGATATTTTGATTTTCATTAATTATAATCGGTAATACAGTTTTAACAAATTCTCTTTTATTTGTTTCTAGATAGTCAAAATCAGTGTCCGATAGTGTAGATAAAAGATTTGAATTAACATTTTTTTTAATTTTAGAAGTAATTTTTGGATCAACCGGTTTTACATTAATCTTTACTAATAATTTATTACTTAACACCTCTGAAATTGGTGGGTCTTTTAAAGTAATTTCTTTTTCAGAATAAAGTCTATTAATTTGATTTGAATTATAAGTGTTGTTTTCAACTTCAATATAAAATGATTTAGCATATCCAAGTAAACCATTGCTTAAAAAAATTAGACCGGTAAAGAATATTGGTAGTAAAAAAATATTTGAATATTTATGCATCGATTGGCCTAACTTCTTGAACTTCGGGTACGTAGTGCTTTAACATATTTTCAATACCCATTTTTAAAGTAGCAGTTGAGCTAGGACATCCTGAGCACGCCCCTTGCATATGAAGGTATACAATACCATCTTTAAAACTATTGTACACAATATCTCCGCCATCCATTGCAACAGCAGGTCTTACTCTTGTATCAAGTAGTTCTTTTATTTGTTTAACAACTTCTGTATCATTTTGATCAGTTTTAAGAGAAGCATTATCTTTATTTTCAATTTTATTGATTGTCTTGTCACCAGAGTTAAAATGATCCATTATAGAATTTAATAAAAGTGGTTTCATAACCTGCCAATCAATTGTTTCGTTTTTTGTGATAGTTATAAAATCGCTGCCAAAAAATACTCCATCTACCCCATCAACCTCAAATAGCCTTTTTGCAAAAGGTGAATTTGCACTATCCTCAATATTTTGAAAAAAAGCAGTACCTTCTTCCATTACGACCTTACCTGGAAGGAATTTTAGAGTTTGAGGGTTAGGTGTTGTTTCAGTCTGTATAAACATTTAACTCTATATATAGTGATTAATATGTCTTTCGTATGAATTTTCGTAAAAAAAAATAAAAATATGGGGAATTTTAAGATAAAAAACCAATAATTTTCTTTGTTTTCTCTAAAACTGGTTCAGCTACTGAAATAGCACTGCTTTTTCCTTCATTTAATATTTTATCAATATATGCAGGATCAGCCATCAATTTATTCATTTCACTGGTGATAGGTTCTAATTTTGCAACTGCTAAATCAGCTAAATCTTTTTTAAATATTGAAAACTCTCTTCCACCATATTTATTAACTACATTTTGAATATTAATTCCTTCAAGAGAGGCAAATATAGATATTAAGTTTTGTGCCTCTGGTCTTGATTCAAATTGAGTAACAGTTTCTGGTATAGGCTGAGTATCCGTTTTTGCTTTTTTTATTTTTTGTTTAATATTATCAGCTGTATCAGTGAGCATTATTCGTGAATAATCTGATGGATCAGATTTACTCATTTTTTTCGATCCATCCCTTAGACTCATGACTCTAGTTGCTTCTCCAAAAATAAGAGGTTCTGGAATTGGAAACAAATCAGTTTTAAAATCATTATTAAATTTTTGAGCAATATCTCTTGTTAACTCTAAATGTTGTTTTTGATCATCCCCAACTGGAACATGAGTTGCTAAATAAATTAAAATATCTGCTGCCATTAAAGTTGGATAAGAA
>MDSZ01068075.1_pt1 | contig 16813 bp, 15 predicted proteins | sample 811201 | NCBI WGS metagenome assembly MDSZ01 (sample SAMN05326647, study PRJNA326480) | marine metagenome | isolation source: seawater | place: Indian Ocean: North | collected 2010
CAGTGCGGGGTGGAGCAGTCTGGTAGCTCGTTGGGCTCATAACCCAAAGGTCGTAGGTTCGAATCCTGCCCCCGCGACCATCATCTAGTTGTAAATTTCATTCGCATTAATTGATTTTTGATATACAATACACTGACGGCTCCATATGGGGCCATTTTAATGCTTGTTTTATGAATGATATTGAAGAGAAAATTATGTGTGAACTAAACAAAGCGCTTGATGACCATATCGAAGCTATTAATGTAAGAGTTTTTGGTTTAAAGGACAAAAAATCTGTACAGATTCTGATTGAATCGGAAAATGGTATTACTGTTAACTCATGCGCGGATGTAACAAGGATGGCACAAAATATCATCAAATTAGATAAAATTATAGATAATGACTACACCATAGAAGTTTCATCACCAGGGATTAATAGGCCACTTTTCACCATGAAAGATTTTATTAAATATCAAGGGGAAAAGGCATATGTAGAGCTTAAAAGGAATGTTAATAATCAAAAACGATTTACTGGAATCTATAAAGTTATGAATCAAAAAATTATATTCTTATTCCAAAAAGAAAAAATAGAACTTTCAATTGATGACATAAAAAAAGCTAACCTAATCAGGGAGATTAAAGTATGAATAAAGAGATTCTTCTTATAATTGACACAGTTTCGAATGAAAAAAATGTTGATAGAGAAATAATAATCGATGCAATGGAGCATGCATTAGCATCAGCGGTAAAGAAAAAATATAAGCTTGATAATAAGACTCAAGATGAAATTGATGTACAGGTTACTATTAATCAGGATGATGGATCTTATAAGACGTTGAGAAAATGGGAAGTTGTAAATGAGATGCTTATTGATGATGAGTATGAGATGAAAATGTTACTTGATCTAGCTAAAGAGAGAAATCCAGATGTTCAAGTTGGTGAATTTATTACAGAAGAGATTGAATCAGTAGAATTCGGTAGAATTGTTGCTCAGACTGCAAAACAAAATATTGTGTCACGTTTAAAAACTGCCGAGCGTAACAGGATTGTTGATCTCTATGCTCCAAAAATCGGAGAGTTATTGTTTGGTATAGTGAGAAGAGTTGATAAAAATAATGTATTCCTTGATCTCAGCTCCAACGAAACTGGAAGCGTATCTGATGAAGCCATGATTCTTAAAGATAATCTAATACCAAGAGAAATTATAAAGCCAGGTGATAGAATACGAGGATATTTAATGGATGTACAAGCCGAATCCAGAGGGCCGCAACTATATATATCTAGAAAGTGTCCGGAATTCTTAATTGAATTATTTCGTTTAGAAGTACCAGAAGTAGGTCAAGGAATAATAGAAATATTGGGAGCATCTAGAGATCCTGGTGTGAGAGCAAAGATTGCAGTTAAATCAAATGATCCTAAGCTTGATGCTATTGGGGCTTGTGTGGGCATGAGAGGATCTAGAGTTCAGTCTGTATCTAATGAGCTTGCAGGTGAAAGAATTGATATTATTCCGTGGGATGAAGATCCTGCCAAATTTGTTATTAATGCTATGTCTCCTGCAGAGGTATTGTCGATAGTTGTTGATGAAACAAGTAAGACCATGGATATTGCTGTGGCTGAGGAACAGCTATCTCAAGCTATTGGAAGAGGTGGTCAAAATGTAAGATTAGCAAGTGAGCTAACAGGTTGGAATTTGAACGTCATGAGCAAGGATGAAGCAGATGATAAAAATACAAAAGAAGAGGAAGAGACTGCTGCTAAATTCCAAAAAAATTTAAATGTAGACAACGATGTTGCTAAAATATTAGCAGAAGAGGGTTTCACGACTATTGATGAAATTGCATTGTGCGAGATCGAAGAACTTGAAGAGATAAATGGTTTTGATAAAGAACTTGTTAATGAGCTGAGAAAAAGAGCAGTTGATGAATATGAGAAACATCAAAAAGAAATTGATGATAAAAACTCATTATCAAATTTAGATGATTTAACTGATGATCAAGTAACTTTGCTTAAAAATAGTGATATATTAACTATTAATGATGTTGCTGACTTATCTATAGATGAGTTGCTTGATATAATCGATGTTTCAAATGAAACAGCAGGAAAAATAATAATGCAGGCAAGAGAAAGTTGGTTTGAAGAGGAAAATGACTGAAAAAGATAACATAAAACTTAAAACTGACACTTTATCATCACGAAAAAGTGCATCTTCTGCTGGAGTCCATGTAAAGCGCAAAAGAAAAATTATCACGAAAAAGCTTGATACAAAAGCGAATGAGCCTGTTAAAACAGTACAAAAAGATCAAAAGAAAGAAATTATCAGAGATAAGTCTTCTAGTGAAATTAAAGCTCCAAACGTACTACAACCTAAGGAATCTAGTACACCTGATATTAAGTCACCTAAAAAACATAAAATTGATAAAGATGAAAAAATAGAAAAGATGGAGAACAAGGAATTACATCTTAAGTCTCCAAGCAGTAAAAAAGAAAAAAGTAAAAAAAATAAAACACCGATCCATGATATTCAACCAACACACAAATTCGAGAAACCAACAGAGCCAGTTATAAGGGACGTTAAAATTACACAATCCATGACAGTTGCCGAATTAGCTACTCAAATGGCTCTTAAGCATACTGATCTAATAACTAAAATGATGAGCCTCGGAGTTATGGCCACAGTAAATCAATCACTTGACCAGGATACTGCAGTTCTAATTACTGAGGAAATTGGTCATAATCCAATCATTGTCAATGATGCTGAGGATGAAATAACACCTCCAGAGAAGATAAAAGTTACAGATGGAAAAATAAGAGCGCCTATTGTTACAATTATGGGACATGTAGACCATGGGAAAACGTCTCTCTTAGACTACATTAGAAAATCAAAGATTACAGAATCTGAATCTGGCGGAATAACTCAGCATATAGGTGCTTATCGTGTCAAAACTAATAATGGAGAGATCGCATTTCTTGATACCCCGGGACATGCTGCGTTTACAAGTATGCGTGCAAGAGGTGCCCAGATTACAGATATAGTGATTCTTGTTGTGTCAGCAGATGATGGTGTGATGCCTCAAACTCAAGAAGCCATAGAGCATGCGAAAGCAGCTGGAGTTCCCTTAATAGTTGCGATTAATAAAATTGATAAGGAGAATGCTGATCAAGAAAAAGTTAAAAATGATTTAGCAGCAAAAAATGTTGTTCCAGAAGAATGGGGTGGCGATACTATTTTTGTACCTATATCTGCACTTACAGGAGAAGGTATAGATTCGTTGCTTGACTCTGTTGTTCTTCAGGCAGAAATACTAGAGCTGAAGGCTCATGATGATGGTCCAGCAACTGGTGTAGTAATCGAATCATCTTTAGATAAAGGTAAGGGCCCTATCGCGACTGTATTAATTCAAAACGGCGTTCTAAATCAAAAAGATTTTGTATTAGTCGGACAAACATTTGGAAGAGTAAGAGCGCTTTTTAATGAGTATGGTAAAACTGTAAAAAATGCAGGTCCAAGCACTCCAGTCGTACTTACTGGACTATCAGCAACACCAAATGTTGGTGATCAACTAATATCTACTAGTGACGAGAAGAAAGTAAAGGACATTGCATCATCCCGTGAAAAAAAACAAAAAGAAATTGAAATGCAATCTAAACAAAAAAACTTTTCTATCGACTCATTTGGTGACGCCTCTAATAACAAGAAGATAATAAATTATCTAATCAAGACTGATGTTCAAGGCAGCTGTGAGGCTATTATAAGTAGCCTACAATCTATTGAAAATCCCGATGTTGGCTTAGAGGTAATTTATAGTGGTGTAGGCGGTATTACTGAGTCAGATATCAATTTAGCAATAAGTGCTGAAGCACACATAATAGGATTCAATGTGAGGGCTGACAGTAAAGCTAAAAAGCTTATTGAGATGCATAATCTGTCGCTTAAATATTTTAGTATAATTTATGATCTAATCGACACTGTAAAATTTGACTTGTCGGGTGAACTAGAGCCAGAAATTAAAGAAGAGATTATTGGGATTGCAACAGTCAAAGATGTTTTTCGCTCTTCTAAATTGGGCGCAATAGCTGGCTCAATAGTTTCTGAAGGCACTGTACTCAAGGATCAACCTATAAGAGTTTTACGAGATAATACAGTAATATATGAAGGAGAGTTGGAATCTTTGAGAAGATTTAAAGAGGATGTGAAAGAAGTTAAGAGTGGAACCGAGTGTGGCATTGGCGTAAAAGACTATAATGATATTAAATCAGGTGATCAAATAGAAGTTTATAAAAGAACAGAAATAAAACGCTCTATTTAAATATGAGCAGAATGAATAAAATTGAAGATCTTCTTCATAAAGAAATTGCAAGTATAATTGTTACACGCATTGATAACCCCGATATTAAAAATACAGTAACTATCACTGATATAAAGGTAAGTAAAGATATAAGAAGCGCAATTGTCTACTTTACTACACTTATTAAGAATTATAAGAAAGTTGAAAAGTTGATTAATGATGTTAAACCCACAATCAAATATTATCTCTCTAAAAATGTCCATCTAAAACGAATTCCAGATATTAAATTTGTTTTCGATGATACTGTTATAAAAGGACAACGAATTAGTAAACTATTAGATTCACTTAGATAGTATATTTTGATTAACGGCATAGTTTTAATTAATAAAAGAAAATTTTATACCTCTAGTAAAACCCTTGGTATTTTTAAAAAGAATACAAAAGTAAAAAAAGCAGGCATTTATGGTATTTTGGACCCTCTTGCATCTGGTGTTCTTCCGATAGTAGTGGGCGAAGCAACCAAATACCTAAATTTTATCTTAAGTACTAATAAATCATATAACGTCAAGTGTAAATTAGGAGTATTCAGTGAATGTGGTGACTATGAGGTGAAACCGATGATTTTTGAAAATGAAAAGGATATAATTAAATCTCTTTCCGAGAGCACAATCAATGAAACATTTAAAAAATACTGTGGATTATACTTACAGATGCCACCAATGTTTAGTGCGTCAAAATACAAAGGTAAGCCATTATACGCTTATGCAAGAAAGAATATCGTTGTAAAAAGAAACTTTAAAAGAAGATATATACACAACCTTGAATTTCTCTCCTTAGAAAATGATATCCTTAATTTTAATGTTACGTGTTCATCAGGAACATACATTAGAACTCTAATTCAAGATATTTCACAAGAATGGAATTTACACTCATGTCTATATGAATTAAATAGATTTGCTGTTGAACCATTCGAAACATTCTCTTGCATAGATGTTGAAGATATCAGTATAGATAATATAGATGAATATCTCATTAATATCACTGATATGCTTCCTGATTTACCATCTATAATATGCAGTAATGATGAGCTTATTCGACTGTATAATGGTCTATTTATAAATAAGGATAATATTACTCCAGACTGTATTTGCAAACTTGTTGATCAAAAAAATGTTTTTTATGGTGTAGGCATTTTTAAAGACAAATTACTATACCCTAAAAGATTGATGAAAAGATGATATTTTATTTGTATTAACTGATGGACATGATAAAATCCACACGTTAAGGAATTAGAATAGAAAAATGGCATTGAATAGTGATACAAAAGCTGAAATCGTAAAGAAATTTAAAAAATCTGATAAAGATTGCGGATCAAGTTCAGTTCAGATAGCTCTTCTTACAGAAAATATTAATAAACTTTCTGACCACTTTAATAAAAATAAAAAGGATAATCATTCAAGACAAGGCCTGTTGAAAATGATTATGAAAAGAAGATCTCTAATGAAATATCTCAAAAAGACAGATTTGAGCTCATATGAGAAGCTAATAAAAGAACTAGGACTTAGAAAATAATGCATACAAAAATATTCGAGCTAGGTACTCAATCTGTAAAAATTGAGACTGGACTCATTGCTAAACAAGCAAACTCATCAGTAACTGTTGATATTGATGGAACAGTAATCCTTGCAACACTTGTTGCATCATCAGAGCCCAATGAAAGAGATTTTTTCCCACTCACTGTAAATTATAATGAGAAAACATATGCTGCCGGGAAAATACCAGGAGGTTTTTTTAAACGAGAAGGTAGACCTACTGAAAAAGAGACTCTCATAAGCAGATTGATTGACAGACCTCTTCGTCCTTTGTTTGCATCGACATATAACCAAGAGGTACAAGTTGTACTTACCCTGGTTTCACTAAATCCAGAAATAGATCCAGAGATACCTGCGATGATCGCAGCCTCATCAGTTGTTAAACTTGCGGGGTTGCCATTTAATGGAACTCTTGGAGCTGTAAAAGTAGGATACAATAATAATGAATATATATTAAATCCAACATCCAGCGAGCTTATATCCTCAAAATTAGATTTAACCGTTGCAGGAACAAGTAATGCTGTTTTAATGGTTGAATCTGAAGCAGATCAGCTAACAGAAAAACAAATGTTAGACGCTGTTAATTTTGGACATCAAAAAATGCAAGTTATTATTAATGCAATAGATGAGCTTGTTTCAGATGTAGGTGTCGTTCAACAGGAAGCCGAGCCTGCAGAGGATAATTCAGACCTTTATGCCTCAATCAAAACTTCTTTTGGTGAACAAATTTCTCAAATTTATCAAATTACTGAAAAACAAGATAGATATGAAAAGTTATCTCATTTAAAAGATGACGTAATGTCGGACCAACTTAATGAAGACGAAGATAACTCAGATAAAATATCAAAGGTATTTGATAACTTAAAAAAGGATATTGTCAGAGAAAGAATATTATCAGGTGAGAAAAGAATTGATGGAAGAGACACAACAACTGTAAGACCTATAAGCGTACAAACAGGTGTTTTACCAAGAACACATGGATCAGCATTATTTACTCGTGGTGAGACACAGGCTCTAGTTGTGACAACTCTAGGAACTAACAAAGATGCACAAATTATCGATTCATTAACTGGACGCATAGAAGACTCATTTATATTTCATTATAATTTTCCACCGTACTCTGTTGGAGAGATAGGTATGATAGGCTCTCCAAAAAGGAGGGAAATTGGTCATGGTAAATTAGCCCGTAGAGGTGTTCAATCTGTTATGCCATCTCAAGAAGAATTTCCATATACAGTCAGAGTTGTTTCTGAAATCACTGAATCCAATGGATCAAGCTCAATGGCATCTGTATGTGGCTCTAGTTTGTCTATGATGGACGCTGGGGTTCCTTTGAAAGCACCGGTTGCTGGAATAGCAATGGGGCTAGTAAAAGAGGGTGAAAGACACGTCGTCTTAACAGATATTCTTGGTGATGAAGATCATCTTGGAGATATGGATTTTAAAGTTGCTGGAACGGCAGCTGGTATTAATGCACTTCAGATGGACATTAAAATTGACGGTATAACATCTGACATAATGGAAACAGCACTAAATCAAGCAAAAGATGCAAGAATTCATATTCTAAATGAAATGAATAAAGAGCTAAGCTCAGCTCGTGAGGATGTCTCTGAGTTTGCACCAAGATATACTCACATGAAAGTTGATCAGTCAAAGATTGCAGAAGTAATTGGTAAAGGTGGAGCGGTTATTAAGTCAATTGTTGAGCAGACTGGTGCTGTAATAGACATCAATGATGACGGAGTTATTAAAATAGCTGCATCAGATCAATCAAAGAGCGATCATGCCAAATCGATCATTGAAGAAATTACTGCTGGTCCACAAGTAGATAAAATATATGAAGGTAAAGTTGCAAAGATAATGGATTTCGGCGCCTTTGTAGCAATCACACCTAACAAAGATGGATTGGTGCATATTTCCCAAATAAGTGAGGAGAGGGTTAAGGACGTCAAGGATGTTTTATCAGAAGGTGATGTCGTTAAGGTTAAAGTCTTAGAAGTAGATAAGCAAGGAAGAGTAAAACTTACAATGAAAGGCGTAGAACAGGATAATTAATCCATCTGGGTTTTTTCCATTTTTTCATGTCTTTCTTGAGCTTCAATAGATAAAGTAGCTATAGGTCTTGCCTCTAATCTTTTTATGCCAATAGGTTCCCCGGTATCTTCACAATAACCATATGATCCATCATCAATTCTGCTCAAAGCTTGATCAATCTTAGATATTAATTTTCTTTCCCTATCTCTAGTTCTTAGTTCAAGCCTAAATTCCTCTTCTTGTGTTGCGGCATCATTAGGATCTGAAAGTTTTGATGAATCCTGCTTCATATGATCCATGGTCTTTTCAGCTTCTGACATTAGCATTTTTTTCCATGAAAATAATATATTTTTGAAGTGTTCTGTCTGATCCGGAGACATGTACTCCTCACCTTTTTTAAGCTTGTATGGTTTAAAATCTAGATATTTTTGAAGATTAGTTGATGCCATGTGAATGAATATTTTGCTATTAGTTCCTTTCTATATCAAGTCTTTTTTTTTCTTTCTGAATACCTCAAATTGCCCATCAATCATCTCAACTTTTAGGTCAGTCCTCGTCTCAGCTATTTTAGTACTTTTTATAATTATGTCTCTGCTATCTCTGATAATGGCATAGCCTTTCTCTAGGATATTTCTTGGATTAGATTGATTTATTTGTGCTAGCTTTAATCTTAATATTTCTTGAAGCTGATTCAACTTATTCAAAGTATTCCTCTCTATGACTCTAGAATATATTTCGATGTTCTTTAGGCTTGCATTGTTTTTATTTTTTAATGTGTCAAGTAATCTCTTCTGACTTGAATTTTCATTTACTAATAGCGTTTGATGTTTCTTGATAATCCCATTAATCGTTTTTTTAAGTAACTGCACATTAATATTTAAATCTTTATAAAATGTTTTTAGTTTATTATTTGGTGCATTCGCTTTAAGTATAGACGAGATATTATTAATTTTGTCAGTCAGTATATTTATTTTTTGCTTAAGATTATTATTAATAGAGGTTTCTGTATGACATATATCTTGTAAAATTACTATCGAATCTGGGACAGCTTTTACTGCAGCGGCTGTAGGTGTTTCTTGCGTTGAGTCAGATGCATAATCAGCAAGTGTAATATCAGGTTTATGTCCTATTCCAGTGATTGTTTTAATACTAGATTTGGCAATTTCTCTAACTAATTTCTCATCATTGAATGCCATCAAATCTTGTAAAGACCCTCCACCTCGGACTATAAGTAATAAGTCTACAATTCTATCTTTGTTAGCTTTGCGCAATTGTCTAATTAGATTTAAGGGAGCGCTAGATCCTTGAACAGTTGATGGATAAACATAAATATCAGCCATAGGATATCTTTCATTGATCTTTGAGCAAACATCTTTTAGCGCATGGCTATCTTTTGCAGTTATAATACCGATATTTTTTGGTAGATACGGCAAATCTCTATTTTGATCAAAAATACCCTCATTAGATAATTTTTGTTTTAATTTTTCAATCTCTTGTTTTAGAAAACCATCTCCAAATTCTGATATTTCAATAATATTTAACTGAAATTTACCAAACCCTGCATAGAAATCTACCTTAGCAGTGGCTACAACTTCCATGTCTAAAAAGTCAGCAATATTTAGTTTATTTATTGAATTTTTCCAAACTACACACTCAATCGTATAACTCTTACTACTATCTCGTAATTTAAAGTATTGATGACCTCTTGATGATCTATAATCAGTGATTTCTCCTTTGACAGAAATAGGATATTCGAATGCAAGTAATATAACTTCACGTGCCTCAATGTTAAGTTCTGATACTGTATATATTTTCACTTTTTTGACTTTTCGTATAATCGATTTATATGTATAATATAGAATGGTAGGCGTTACACATCAATCCAGATCTAAAGTATTTTCAGGCGAAGCTCTAGCTTTTGATGATGTTCTTCTCGTGCCAGCCTTCTCTGACATTCTACCAATAGATGTACATTTAGCATCTAATCTTACAAAATCCATCGAATTGAAAACCCCTATACTATCTGCTGCTATGGATACAGTAACAGAATCGAAGATGGCAATAACTCTAGCTAGTGAAGGGGGTATAGGTATCATTCATAAAAATTTATCTATTGATGACCAGGCCAAACAAGTAAGATTCGTCAAGAAATATGAAAGTGGGGTAATCAATGATCCAATAACAGCTTCTGCAAGCTCTACAGTATCTGAGATAAATCAGATAACTAAGAAATATGGGATTTCTGGTGTGCCTATCGTTGATAAGAATAAGGTAATTGGTATTGTTACGAATCGAGACCTTCGTTTTGTAGAGAACATGAATACTAAAGTCACATCTATCATGACCCCTAAAGAGAAACTGGTTAGCGTTAATGAAAAATATAATAAAAAGAAAGTCATAGATCTACTTAGAAAAAACAGAATTGAAAAGGTCCTCATAATCAATAAGGCAGATCAACTGAAAGGTATGATTACTTTTAAAGACATTCAAAAATCTTCTACTTACCCAAATGCCTCAAAAGATTCAAATGGAAGCCTTCTCGTAGGTGCCGCCGTTAGCACCAGTAAAGAATCATTAGATAGAATTGATGCACTAATAGATGAAAATGTTGATGTTATCACTATAGATACTGCACATGGCCATTCTAAATCAGTTATTGAAACGCTTAAGTACATCAAAAAGAATTATCCACAACAGCAGGTGATTGCAGGAAATGTCGCTACTGGTGTTGCGGTAGAATGTTTGATTAAAAATGGAGCTGATGCTGTAAAGGTAGGTATTGGACCAGGGTCAATTTGTACAACAAGAATAGTTGCCGGGGTCGGAGTACCACAACTGACGGCAATCTATGAATGTGCTAAAGCTGCTAAGAAGTCTAAAACACCAATAATAGCTGATGGAGGTATTCGTTATTCTGGTGATATAGCCAAAGCAATTGCTGCGGGTGCAGATACAGTCATGTTAGGTGGCTTACTAGCTGGTACTGACGAAGCGCCTGGTGATGTAGAGATGTTCGAGGGAAGAACTTACAAATCATACAGAGGAATGGGGTCAATAGGCGCAATGCAAAGCGGCTCTAAAGATAGATATTTTCAAGATCAAACGACAGAATCTAAAAAACTCATACCCGAAGGCATAGAGGGAAGGGTCCCATATAAAGGAATGATGAAGTCTATACTTCATCAGCTTATGGGTGGTTTGAGATCAAGCATGGGTTATCTTGGGTGTAGAAATATCAATCTAATGAAAACAAAAACAGGATTTATTAAAATATCGAATTCATCAAAAATTGAGAGTCATACACATGATGTCGCGATCGTAAAAGAACCACCTAATTATCAGCCAAAATAATGACTGAGGGTAAAGATTTAATCCTAATTTTAGATTTCGGCTCTCAATATACACAATTAATAGCGCGCCGTATAAGAGAAATTGGTTTATATAGCATTGTTAAATCATATGATACATCTTTTAAAGACATTCAGACTATTTCTCCAAAAGGGATAATACTAAGTGGTGGTCCTAACTCTGTAAACTTTAAAAAAAGATTGAATCCTGATACAGAAATTTTTAAATCTTCAATACCTGTTCTTGGGATTTGCTATGGAATGCAACTAATAGGAAAAGAGTTTGGAGGAAGTGTTGTCAAATCAGTTAAAAAAGAATTCGGTCATTCAGTTTTTCATATTAATAATACATCTCCCTTGTTTAAAGGATGTAAAAAAAATGAATCAATTAATGTATGGATGAGTCATGCAGATAAATTACTGAAAGCTCCAAAAAATTTTAGAGTTCTGGGAGAAAGTACTAATTCAAAAGTTGCTGCTATAGAGAATACTCAAAAACATATTTACGGATTACAATTTCACCCAGAAGTAACACATACATCAATAGGTAAGAAGATACTCCGAAATTTCATAGATATATGTAAATGTAAGAAATCATGGACTCCAAAAAATATAAGCTATGAAATAATTAACAAAGTTAGTAAATCAGTTTCTGATAACAAAGTCATACTTGCATTATCTGGTGGTGTTGACTCATCGGTAGTTGCTACTATCTTGAATAAAGCAATCGGTAAGAATCTAATTTGTATTTTTATAGATACAGGATTACTCAGAAAGAATGAAGTAAAAGAGGTAATTAAGATCACAAAATCATTAAAGATAAATCTTAGGGTGATTAATGCTTCAAGAAAATTTCTTCTTGCATTGAGAGGAGTATCGGATCCTGAAAAAAAACGTAAAATAATAGGTAAATGTTTTATTGATGTATTCACCAATGAAGCTAAAAAAATCAAAAATGTTAAATATTTAGCTCAAGGTACGATCTACCCAGACGTGATTGAATCATCCTCAAAAAATTCTAAATCTGACGTTATAAAGTCTCATCATAATGTTGGGGGATTACCTAAAAATATGAAACTAAAATTAGTTGAGCCAATAAGAGATTTATTTAAAGATGAGGTTAGGAAAGTTGGTTCTGAACTAGGTTTACCTGACACATTAATTAATAGACACCCGTTCCCAGGCCCAGGCCTTGCCGTGCGTATTTTAGGAGAAATAAATCATGAAAAAATAACAATACTCCAGGAAGTTGACCATATTTTTATTCAAGAATTGAGGCAACAAAATTTGTACAATAAAACTGATCAAGCTTTTGCTGTATTGATTCCTTTAAAGTCTGTAGGCGTTATGGGTGATAAGAGACAGTATGGTTATATTGTTGCAATCAGGGCGGTAAATACAATTGACTTCATGACCGCCACAGCTTCTCCATTAGCACATAAAATCTTAAATAACATATCCACAAGAATTATAAATGAGGTAAATGGTGTAGCCAGAGTAGTTTATGATGTAACTTCAAAACCACCTGGAACGATTGAGTGGGAATAGAATGCAAGCGAATGATTTATCATTATAGATTTACCATATAAAATAAGATTATTAATATTTTTGATGTTGTTAAATATTATGATCTTTATTTAAGAGCCAGTTTTATCTTGATTATAAGAGTTACTACTTAACTAAATTTTGGTATGCTTAAACAATGATTGAGCGAATTATAAATGACGATAAGGAACTTGCACTAATAATTCGTCACTCCTTTAAAAAAGATGGTATAGAGTTTTTTACTCCTAATTCATACTCACAACAGATTGGTTATATGAGTCGTCCTACTGGTTATGTAATCTCACCTCATGTTCACAATCCAGTGGTACGCGAGGTAGAGTATACAAAAGAAGTTCTTTTTATCAAGAGCGGTCGTTTACGAGTAGACTTTTACTCTGAAACACAGAAATATCTGGAGAGTACTATTTTACAATCAGGTGATGTTATATTATTGGCTTTTGGTGGTCATGGATTCGAAATGTTGGAACCCACAGAAATTATTGAAGTTAAACAGGGTCCTTACTCAGGAGACGAAGATAAAACAAGGTTTGAACCTATTGATGCAAATTCATTGATAATGAGAGGAAACGATTGAATGATCCCAGTCAATGAGCCATTACTTGATGGTAATGAAAAAAAATATTTATTAGAGTGTATTGAAACAGGATGGATATCTTCTGAAGGTCCATTCGTAAAACAATTTGAAGAAGAGTTTTCTAAACTTGTAGATCGTAAATATGGGATTGCCGTAACCAATGGATCTTCTGCGATTGATGTGGCAGTAGAATGTCTCGGTATAGCTGCTGGCGATGAGGTAATAATGCCAGCGTTTACAATTATATCTTGCATTAATCATATCATCCGTATTGGCGCAAAACCTGTATTAGTCGATAGTGATCCTGAAACATGGAACATGGATGTTAAGCAAATTGAAGACAAAATCACTAGACGTACAAAAGCTATTATGGTTGTTCATATCTATGGCCTCCCTGTTGATATGGACCCAGTATTAGAGATTGCCAGACAGCACAATTTAAAAATTATTGAGGATGCTGCAGAAGTACATGGACAGACTTACAAAAACAAGCCATGCGGAAGTTTTGGTGACATTTCTACATTTAGTTTTTATCCTAACAAGCATATAACTACAGGTGAGGGAGGGATGATAGTCACTAATTCGATTGAATTAGCAGACATTAGCCGTAGCCTACGAAATTTATGTTTTCAAGCTGATAAACGATTTATTCATGAGCGCATGGGTTGGAATTTGCGTATGACAAATATGCAAGCAGCACTTGGAGTGGCACAGCTTGAGCAAATTGAGAAATTTGTAAAACGTAAACGTGATATGGGTTTACTTTATAATAAACTTCTTTCACACGTGAGTAATATCACTTTACCTTTATCACAAACTGATTATGCTAAAAATATTTATTGGGTTTATGGTTTATTGCTTGACGATGATTATATGAATGATTCACGGGTGGTTATGGATAAGTTACATGAAAAAGGAATAGGAACACGACCATTTTTCTGTCCCATGCACTTACAGCCAGCACTAAAGAAAATTGGACTATTTGAAGGAGAGAACTATCCTGTGGCAGAGAGACTATATAGAAAGGGATTTTATATACCAAGCGGTTTGGCATTGACAGAGGAGCAGATTAAGCAATCTGCATCAGCTGTTGAAGAGGTTTTAAAATGAATCAAATCTTTGATAGCTATGCTGAATACTATGATTTGTTATATAAAGATAAAAATTATTCATCTGAGGTTGAATATATTGTTTCTCATATTAAAAAAGATACTCCTAACGCAAAACACATCCTTGAGCTAGGTTGTGGAACTGGAACACATGCTGAGTATTTAGCTCGAAAAGGATACAAAGTCCATGGTGTGGATATGAGTGAAAAGATGCTTTCTTTAGCGATTAAGAGAAAAAATGATCTACCTGCAGAAATTGCTAACAATTTATCTTTTGAGTTGGGAGATGTTCGTACTATTCGTACAGGCAAAGTTTATGATGTTGTCATTTCACTATTTCATGTCATGAGTTATCAGATAGGTGATAATGACTTGATTGATACATTTGATACTGCTCATATACACTTACCACAAGACGGTCTTTTTCTATTTGACTTTTGGTACACCCCATCGGTTCTTAGCCAAAAACCAGAAATTAGAGTAAAGAAATTAGAGGATAAACATATAAAAGTAATGAGAATTGCCGAACCTGTGATGCATGATAGTCAGAATCTGGTAGATGTAAATTTCACAGTGTTTGTTAGTGAAAAATCAACTGGCAAAATACAACAGTTGTCAGAAGCACATAGTATGCGCTGCTTTTCACTCTCTGAATTGGAAAGACACTGGAAAAATTATTTTAAAGATTGTAGTGCTTATGGTTGGATGACAAGCAGCCCACCTAATTCATCAACATGGTCAGCCTTTCAAAAATTAAAAAGGATATAATCGAGATGAAAGTCATAGCCATACTTGAACATACCATTACTGGCGGAGGCGGATTTAATCAAGCTCTAAATGCTATCATCCAAATGAAATCACTCTGCGAAGGAAGATTTGAGTTTGAGGTATTTTCAACAGATCCCGATAATCAAATTCATCTTGAGAAATTAGGAATAAGTTCCGTTACATTTTCTTATTCCCTCATAGATAAACTTTTAGCTAAGCTTGGGATCAATCCATTTTGGCAAACAATACAATCACGGGTAAAGTTCATTGGATCATTCGAAAAAAAATTGCTTAAACATAAATGCGATCTAGTATATTTTACTACACCATCTGGATATGTTTCATCCTTACAAAGACTTAATTACATTACTACTATTTGGGATAATTGTCACAGAGATACACCCGAATTTCCTGAAGTTCGTAACTTTAACCAATTTTTGATAAGAGAGAGAAATAACATCAGTGTTCTAGCTTCTGCTTTCATTATTATTGTTGACTCAATATCTTTAGCTGACTCTATTTCGAAAAGGTATGGTGTTGATCGTTCTCGATTGCTATCTATGCCATTTGCTCCAAGCCCTTTACTATCATCAGGTAGCCCACTTAACAAAAAAGAGGTTATGGCGAAACATAATCTTGAAGAAGGATATTTCTTTTATCCTGCACAATTCTGGTCTCATAAAAATCATATACGTATTTTAGAAGCACTGATTCTTTTAAACGAAAAAGGACAGAAATATAAAGTTGTATTTGCTGGAGGCGATCAAGGAAATAAAAAATATTGTGAACAATTTGTAAAAGATAATAAGATGTTAGATCAAGTTTATTTTCTAGGATTTGTATCATCAGATGACATGCAAGGTTTGTATGAGGGTTGTCGTGCTGTAATTATGCCGTCATACTTTGGACCAACCAATTTACCACCTTTAGAGGCATGGTCCTATAAAAAACCTTTAATTTATTCTAGTAGATTTAATGAACAAGCGAAAGATGCGGCTGTACTTGTAGATCCTGATGATGCTTCACAACTAGCTTCGGCTATAGTTACATGTATGGATAAAGATCATTGCAATAAGTTGATTAAATCAGGGTTAGTAAGATTGAATCAATTAAATAAAGAGCGCGAGATCTCTGAATCTGAATTATTTATGAGATTACAGACGTTCAGCAAAAGACTGAACTGTTGGGATAGAAAAATAAAACCTTAACTAACATTAATGCCTGCTAAAAAAATTCCTAAATCTCCTCTTTATACATAAAAATAACTTAGATGATTCAAATCTTACTCAATACGCTCTTTTAGATTTAATACACAAATATCCAAATCTTCTACAAAGACCTATTTTTATCCACAATGGTAAAGCAATAATAGCTAGACCACCTAATGATGTTCTAAAGCTTATATAAATTTAAAGTTGTTTTAATTTTCTAGTTCATATATCATATGAGAACTTAATGAGAACTTATGGAAAATTATATTTTAACTGATAAAGAACAAAAAACTTATGACTTTATTCTTAAGTATTCAGCAAAATATGGGAGGTATCCTTTACTA
>MDSZ01185448.1_pt1 | contig 16809 bp, 17 predicted proteins | sample 811201 | NCBI WGS metagenome assembly MDSZ01 (sample SAMN05326647, study PRJNA326480) | marine metagenome | isolation source: seawater | place: Indian Ocean: North | collected 2010
GGGGCATATCTCGTCCGGCCAGGCGGCGATCCTGAACGCCATGACGCCGATCTTCACGGTGGTGGTGGCGCATCTTCTGACCAGCGACGAGAAGATGAGTGCGGCCCGTCTTGGCGGTATCCTGACAGGCTGTGCCGGTGTCGCGGTGATGGTCGGCGCCGAACTGGCATCGGGCGACGGCCGGATTCTGGCGGCGCAATGCGCGCTTCTCGGGGCCGCCATCAGCTATGGGTTCGGGGCGGTGTTCGGGCGGCGGTTCCGCCGGCTCGGGGTCTCGCCGATGATGACCGCCACCGGGCAGGTGATCATGTCGAGCCTGATCCTGCTGCCGCTGTGGCTGCTTGTTGACCGGCCCTGGGGCCTGGCGATTCCCGGCCCGGCCGCCATCATGTCGGTGATCGGCATCGCCAGCCTGTCGACCGCCTTTGCCTATTGGCTGTATTTCCGGATTCTGGCCACGGCCGGGGCCACCAACCTGTCGCTGGTGACGGTGCTGATCCCGCCGGGGGCGATCATTCTTGGACTTCTGGTGCTGGATGAGGTGCTGTTGCCGCGGCATCTTGTCGGGCTTGGCCTGATCATCGCCGGCATGTTTGTCACCGATGGCCGGATTCGCCTTCCCCGCCGTCCCTGAGGCCGGCCATTTGCCACCTAACGTCCCGATGTGACCGGATCGATCGGCACAGCCGGCCCGCCGGTGACGGTCTCGAACAGCTGCGCTGCCGCCAGCAACGCCGCCTCGCCGCGCGGCCTGCCGATCAGCTGGATGCCGACGGGAAGCCCCCGCGGCCCCGGCCCCACGGGAACCGAAACAGCTGGCAATCCGGCTGTCGTCGCCAGAAAGGCGAACCGAAGCCAGTCCATATAGCCATGCAGATCGCGGCCGCCGATCTGGCGCACCCATTCCTCGGTCTGCGGATGCGGCATGCAGCCCACCACCGGGCAGGCCAGCACATCATGGCTGGTGAAGAAATCGACCATATTGTTGAAGATCACCGTCCGGTCGAGCTGTGCCTCGGCAAGTTCCTCGATTGTCATGGCCCGGCCAAGGGCGATGTTCTCGGCAAGTGTCCTTTTGAAATGCCTGCTGACCGCCTGCGGCATCCTGCTGCCGGTGATCGCCATATCCATGCCCCGAAGCTGGTAATAGCTGCGCTCGAGATTGGCAAGGTCGGGACAGGCTTCCTCGACAGTGGCGCCTGCCCCTTCCGCCAGTTTCAGCACCGCCGTCAGATGGTCGAGAACCTCGGAATCGACCTGCGCCATGCCATTGAAATCAGGCGAGAACCCGATCCTGATATGGGGTGTTGCCGTGATCACCGCCTGCTGGAAGCTGCCGCCTTCCGGACCCGGAAATGACATCGGAACCGCCGGGTTGTGGCCTGCCATGCAGTCAAGGAACAGCGCGCAGTCACGGACCGAGCGCGCCATCGGCCCCTGTGCCCCCTCGGTGGTGAATCCGGCCGGCGCGGCGCTGGCGGCGCGTCCCGGGCTTGGCCGCAACCCGACGATGCCGCAATAGGCCGCTGGTGTGCGAAGGCTGCCGCCATGGTCGGATCCGTGGCTGAGCCAGACTGCGCCGGTGGCAAGCCCGGCCGCCGCCCCACCGGATGACCCGCCGGCGTTCAGATCCGGGTCCCACGGGTTGCGTGTCACCCCGAACACCTCGTTGAAGGTATTGCCGCCGGCGCCCATCTCCGGCGTGTTGGTCTTGCCGACGACGATCCCGCCGCGCGATTCGATTCGCGTCACCAGCGGGTCGCTCGTCTCCGGTACGAAATCGGCAAATCCGGCGGTGCCGAAGGTGGTTCGCACGCCGGCGACCGGGGTCAGGTCCTTGATGCCAAGTGGTATGCCGCCAAGCCACCCCGGGTGCGCCCTGTCGCCGGCCAGTGTCTCGGCGGCCGCATAGGCGCGCTCCGGACACAGGGTCGGCATGGCATTGATGGCCGGCTCGACCCGGGCGATGCGTTCGAAGGCGGCGTCAAGGCAGTCGCGCGGGCTCACCTCGCCTGCGTTCAGAAGGGCGACAAGCTCATGCGCCTGAAGACGGCACAACTCCGGTCCGGTGAAATCATGCGATGTCATGACAGGCCGCCCGTTGCCATTTCGCCATCCGCCTTCCTGATCCGCCCGGGCGGTCCGGGCGGTTCAACATGATGCTGGCATGTGGCATCGGCCTTGTCGAGATGCAGGTGTCAGGTCATTTTGACTGAAAGTGTAAACCAAGCCAGTCTGACAGGAACGCCCTCCCTTCCAGGAGACGGATATGGCCCTTCCCCTTTATCAAATCGATGCCTTTACCGACCGGCCCTTCGCCGGCAACCCGGCCGCTGTGGTACCGCTGGACAGCTGGATTGATGTGGCCCGGATGCAGGCCATCGCCAGTGAAAACAACCTGTCGGAGACCGCCTTTCTTGTGCCGTCCTCCGCCCCCGACAGCGATTTTGACATCCGCTGGTTCACTCCGACAGACGAGGCCAGCCTGTGCGGCCATGCGACTTTGGCCTCGGCTTTTGTGCTGTTCGCCGAACGCGGCTGGCAGACGGATGTGATCCGCTTTTCATCGGCAAGCGGCATGCTGGCGGCAAGGCGCCGGGATGACGGCATGATCATGCTCGATTTTCCGGCAAGGGCCGGCCGGCAGATGCCGGTGCCGGACGGGCTCGAGGCCGCCATCGGCATGCCTGTGCGCGAATTCCACAAGGCGGTGATGAACATGGCCGTTCTGGATGACGAGGCGGCTGTTCGCAGGGCAAGACCTGATCTCGACTATATCCGCCATCTGGAGGGTGACGGGCTCATCCTCACCGGGGCTGGCGCGGATTGTGACTGTGCCTCGCGTTACTTTGCGCCGCATTGCGGGATCGACGAGGACCCGGTGACCGGCGCGGCGCATTGCACCATCATCCCCTACTGGGCGGCGCGACTTGGCACCGCCAGTCTTCACGCGCGCCAGGTCTCGGCCCGCGGCGGCGAGTTATGGTGCCGGCTTGCCGGTGACCGCGTGCTGATCTCTGGCCACGCCGTGCTTTACATGACGGCCGAGATTCGCGAAGAATGACCCGGTTCCGTCCTGACGGGCGGGCGTTACCATGAGGGCAGGTTATGAAGCTTGTCATGAATATGGTTCGCAAGCCCTTCAAGGCTGGCGAAGTGATCTTCGATATCAGCGAGAAGAGCGACGATCTCTATCTGATCAATTCGGGAACGGTGGACATCAAGTCGAACGAAGGGCTGACGCTGGCTACATTGAAGGCCGGCGAGCTGTTCGGCGAAATGGCCTCGATAATGGGCGAGCGGGAACGCACCGCCTGCGCGGTGACAGCCACTAACGCCGTGATAGATGTGATCGACGCCAAGACCATGCAGCGCAAGCTTGGCGAGGCCGACCCGGTGCTGCGGGCGCTGATTCGCAACCTGACCAACCGTCTTGCCGATGCCAACGAGATGAACGAGCGGCAATGGTTGCGGCTGAACATCTATCAGAGCCTCACGCCGTACGAAATCGAGAAGCCCTGAACAGGGGTGGCCTGACAAGCTAGAGCGCAAGCTGCCGCGGGGTGATGGCGACGCCGATTGCGCCTGCCTCTTCGCACAGTCCCGCCACCATGTCCCTCGGCAGAGCAATTCCGTCGCGGCGCGTCATCATTTCATGAAGATGCTCGGGCTCCCCCGGATAGAGAATGGCCTGTGCCCCGAGGCGCGGCCGGCTGGCCTTCCAGCTGGCGATCATCTGCTGCATCTCGGCGGTGAAATCACCAAGCGGCCGCAGGCTGGCGATGTTGATGGCGATCAGAAGATGGCCGGCACCGCTGCGGCGGTCGGCAATATAGGGCCCGGCCACCGCCGCGCCATGCCCGCCCCCCGACAGCAGCCCGCCAAGAACATCCATCATCGCGGCAAGTCCGGCGCCTTTGTGCCCGGCCATGGGAAGAAGCGTGCCGGTGATCGCCGCCGCCGGGTCGGTCGTCGGATTCCCGTCGGCATCCGGCGCCCAGTCATCGGGGATGGCCTGCCCCGCCTCCTTCGCCAGATAGGTCTTGCCGCGGGCGACGGCCGAATGGGCGAAATCCAGAACAAAGGGGGCGTCGAGACCGGTTGGCGCCGCCTAGCTTTGCGGGTTGTTGCCGATCAGCTTTTCGGCTCCGCCCTCCGGTGGGATGGCCGGGCTGGCATTGCTGGCAAGAAAGCCGATCATGCCCGCCTCGGCAAGCTGGCGGGTGAAGAACATGGCGGTGCCGAAATGGCCTGAATTGCGGATGCTGACGGCGGCGATGCCGTGACGCGCGGCGCGCTCGGCTGCCAGATCGACAGCATGCTGCGCCACCCACTGGCCGATGCCGTCCGCGCCGTCGAGTCCCAGCAGCGGGCCTATGTCCAGGGTGACGGCAGGCTGGGAACCGGTTTTCGTCACCCCGCTGTCAAACCGCGCGCCATACCAGAACAGGCGCATGATCCCGTGCGAGGAATGGCCCCACAGATCGGCCGCCACCAGCGTCGCGGCAAGATGCGCCGCCTGGGGTTCGGGAACGCCCTTGGCGAGATAGACATCGGTGGCAAAGGACAGAAGCCTGTCGGGGCAGAAACGGGTCATGGCCTGTCACATCCGGAAACGGGGTCGCACGCTGTCTCCATGGTAGCGGAAACAGCCGGCATGTCGTCATTTTCCGTGGTCCTCGGCTTTGTGGTTGTTTCTCCGAAAACGGGTGATTTGAGAATGAATATCCAATCATCCAGCCATTAGGCGAAATTTCATACCAATCCTGTGGACTCTTCTGGTTTTCAGGGAAATAAATTCTATCTCTTAGAAAGTTCAAGACAGTCTGACGCGAGGCACCGCCATGCCGGTTTCCTATGATATCTCGGCCGACCATACGACACCTGCGATCCATGTGATCCATGAAAATCCCGACTGGACCGCGCCGCTCTTCGCGGCGCTGGAGGCGCGCGGGCTTGCCTATCGCGACTGGAACCTGGCTGCCAGTGATCTGGCGCTTGCCGAGGTCGCGCCACAGGGCGTGTTCTACAACCGTATGAGCGCCTCCTCACACACCCGCGGCAACCGCTATGCGCCGGAAATGACAGCCGGCGTCCTGGCCTGGCTCGAGGCGCAGGGGCGGCGCACGCTGAACGGGCGCTCCGCGCTCAATCTCGAAATTTCCAAGCTTGTCCAGTATGCGGCGCTGCGGCGGGCCGGGCTCGCCGTTCCGGATACCGTTGCCGCGACTACGGCCGAGGATGTGACCGAAGCCTTTTCGCGCTTCGACGGCAAGCCGGTGATCACCAAGCACAACCGCGCCGGCAAGGGGCTTGGCGTACAGCTGTTCCGCAGCCGCGCCGCCCTGTCGGACTATGTGAATGGTGTCGATTTCGAACCGTCAGTGGATGGAATCACGCTTGTTCAGCGTTACATCGCCGCCCCCGACCAAACCATTACGAGGGTTGAATTTGTCGGCCGCGAGCTTGTCTACGCCGTGCGTGTCGATACCAGCAACGGGTTCGAGCTGTGCCCGGCCGATGTCTGCGCGCTGGATGCCAGTACCTGCATGGCGGATGCCGAGCCGCGCTTTGCCTTCGACATCATCGACAGGTTTGGCGACAGCGACCTTGGCCGGTCCCTTGTCCCGCGGATGCAGGCGGTGATGGCGCAGGAACAGCTGGATGTGGCGGCCTTCGAATTCATTCTTGATCCGGATGGCGTGCCTTACGTCTATGACATCAACACCAACACCAATTACAACAGCGATGCCGAATCACGCGCCGGCCTGTCGGCGATGGGCTGTCTTGCCGACCATCTAGGCGCGGAGCTTGGCAGGCTCTCCGGGCTGGGGATGAAGGTCGCTTCCTGACAAGCCGTCAGCTTGCCGTCTTTGCAGCCGGCACGATTGGCCATAGACTCCTTTTTCAAGGGGAGCCTGTTTGCCAATGACCGGAATCTTCAGTGCCATCTGGCCCTTTTCAATCGAAGCCAGGCTGAACCGCGCCTACGGGCGGGCGCTGTCACGCCATGGCGCCACCGCGCAGGGCGTCTTCTGGAACTCGCCGAAAAGCCAGCGCGCCCGGTTTTCCGCACTTCTTGGCCTTGTGGCCAGTCATGCAGCCAGTCGGGCGGGCGCGGATGCCGCGCCCTCCGTCGCCGACATCGGCTGTGGCTATGGCGCGATGCTGAGTTTCATGCAGGACCGCCCGCAGATCGGGTCATGGCCCTATCTTGGCTTCGACATCAACCCGGCCATGATCGCCGCCGCGCGGCAGCGCCTGCCGCATGCCGCAGCGCGCTTCAAGGTTGGAAAGATGCCACCATCACAGGTGGATTACGCCCTGTTTTCAGGCACTTTCAACCTGTGCCTGATCGATGATCCCGTCCGGTGGCAGCGCTATATCCTGGAGTCACTTGCCGCCTGCTGGCCGCTTTGCCGTCACGGCATGGCGCTGAATCTGCTGTGCCAGCGCGAGGCCCGCCTCACCGCCAACATCTATTACGCTGACCAGCAGGGGATGATGGCGGCGCTGCGCCGCTTCGGACATGTTCAGGCTGTTCCGACCCGGGGCGTTAAGCAGGATGTGACTTTTCTGGTGAGCCGCTGAAATTTCCTGTGGCAGGTCAGATTTGCGCCTTCGCAATCAAATGTAATGTTATAACATCTGCTTCAGATCGTTCGCCACGCCTCGTGAAATCGCGACAACAGGCCACAACAACGGAGCCCCCATGTCTGATCAACGTCTCCCCGTCACCGTCCTGTCCGGCTTTCTTGGTGCCGGCAAGACCACATTGCTGAACCATGTCCTGAACAATCGGGAGGGTCGCAAGGTCGCCGTGATTGTGAATGACATGTCCGAGGTGAATATCGATGCCGACCTTGTCCGCGCCGATACCGAACTCAGCCGCACTGACGAGACGCTTGTCGAGATGTCGAATGGCTGCATCTGCTGCACCCTGAGGGACGACCTTCTTGACGAAGTGCGTCGCCTTGCCGGCGAAGGGCGGTTCGAGTATCTGCTGATCGAATCCACGGGCATCTCGGAGCCGCTGCCTGTCGCGGCCACCTTCGATTTTCGTGACGAGCAGGGTAACAGCCTGTCGGATGTCGCCCGCCTCGATACCATGGTCACTGTCGTCGACGCGGTGAACCTTCTCAACGACTTTTCCTCGCATGATTTCTTGCGGGACCGCGGTGAAACCATGGGCGAGGAGGATGAGCGCACATTGGTGCATCTTCTCACCGACCAGATTGAATTCGCCGATGTGGTGATCCTGAACAAGGTTACCGACGCGGGCCCCGACCGGGTCGATGCCGCGCGCAAGATCATCCGCAGCCTCAATGCCGACGCGCAGATCATCGAGACGGACCGGTCGGATGTGCCGGCCGAGACAATCCTCGACACCGAACTCTTTGATTTCGAGAAGGCCCATGAGCACCCCCTGTGGGCAAAGGAGCTGTATGGCTTTGCCGATCATGTGCCGGAAACCGAGGAGTACGGCGTTGCATCCTATGTCTATCGGGCGCGGGCACCGTTCATTCCGGCGCGGATATCGGACGTGCTCAATGGCGACTTTGCCGGGGTGATCAGGGCCAAGGGTCATTTCTGGATCGCCACGCGCCCCAACTGGGTCGCCGAATTCTCCCTTGCCGGCGCGCTCTCCAGCGTCGCGCCGCTCGGCACATGGTGGGCCGCTGTTCCCGAGGAGCGCTGGCCGCAGCATGAAAGCGGGCGCCAGTATCTGAGGGCCCATTGGCAGGAACCCTGGGGTGATCGCCGGCAGGAGATCGTGTTCATCGGCGCCGGCATCGACTGGCCCGCCCTGAAGGCACGGCTGGATGACTGCCTTGTTCCCGCCGACATGGCCACAGGCCCGCATGATCTTCCCGGTTTCCCGGACCCTTTCCCGATCTGGCGCCGAGCCGAACAGGCGGCCTGACCTGTCCGCCGGACCGGCCTGTGACAGACGCCGGTCTCCTGGCATCTGTCCGGCCACCCTCTGACCATGGGCCGTCACCACGCCTGCGTCCGAGATGCCGATCCATAATGGCCCGCCAGGCCCGATTTTGGGGCCTGAATTTGGGGCCTGCGGCAGGTGAGAAAATGTGGATACTGGACCGGTTGGCATGTCGAGGAGGTGGAAATGCTGGGTGGTCAGGTTGCGGTGGTGACAGGCGGTGCGCAGGGGATCGGGTTCGCGGTGGCACGCCTTCTGGTTGAACGCGGGGCGAGGGTCGCCAGCTGGGACATTGATCCCGGCAATGATGAGGCGATGTCCAGCCTTGGCGCGAACACGCTGGCGATCGGCTGTGACATCACCGACCTTGCCGCCGTCGAGGCAGCGCATGCCCGAACCTGTGATGCCCTTGGAATGCCGTCCATTCTGGTCAACAGCGCTGGTATTTCCGGCCCGAACGCCCCGCTGGACAGCTATGCGGTCGAAGACTGGCACCGGGTCCTGGATATCAATCTAAACGGCACCTTCTATGTGAACCGGGTCTGTGTCGGCGGTATGAAGGACCGGGGATATGGGCGCATACTGAATGTGGCTTCCATCGCCGGCAAGGAAGGGAACCCGAACGCCTCGGCCTATTCGGCCTCGAAGGCGGCGGTGATCGGGCTGACCAAATCGCTTGGCAAGGAACTCGCCGGCTATGACATCGCTGTCAATTGTGTCACCCCCGCCGCCGCCAGAACTCGTATCTTCGACCAGATGAGCGAGCAGCATATCGACTATATGCTGTCGAAAATTCCGCGTGGTCGCTTCCTTGATGTCGATGAGGCGGCCAGGCTGATCCTCTGGGCGGTGTCGCCGGAAAACTCATTCACCACCGGGGCGGTGTTCGACCTGTCAGGCGGTCGCGCAACCTATTAGCGAGGACGGCTGACGACGCCGATGCCCCGACAAGACCTGTCCTTGCCCACCGGCTGCTGCAAAAAACGCATCACAATCATGCAAAATGAGCCGTTTTATTGTGCGGCCTCCTGATGGAAGGTGGTGCGTTGACCACAATTCCGGCCATCTGGTGGCCTGGTACAGGGAATGAAACGCGTGCAGACAATCTTCATAACAGATCTCGACGGGACGCTGCTTGGGCATGATGACTTTGCCTTTGCTGCCATTCGCGCCGACATTCTGGCGTTTCTGGCGCGTGGAATCGCGATCATCCCGAATTCAAGCAAGACTGGTCCGGAGATTGAATCGTTCTGCGCCGAGCTTGGCGTAACGCTTCCGTTCATCTGTGAAAATGGTGCAGCTCTTGTAAATGCGGACCTGTTGGCGAGGGGCCGCGACCCCGACATGCCAAGCCGGGTGATCGCCGGAACCACTGTCGAGCGGTTGATGAGCATCTGGATCAGTGCCGTAGACCCGGCTCTTCGCCAGTCCTGTGTTTTCATCGATGCAATGGAAGAGGCCGAGCAGACCCGTATTCTGGGCCTGTCAGGAGACGCGTTGGAACGGGCGCTTGCCCGCGATTTTTCTGTGCTGTTCCAGTTCAACGGGGACGAGAAAGCCTTTGTCCGGATGTGCGCGCAGGCGGCCGACGCCGGGCTCGCGGTGCATCGGGGCGGGCGCGTCTGCTGCCTGTCGGGACGTCACGACAAATCCACCTTCAACAAATTCATTCGCGGAATGTTCGCGCCGGAGCCGATAGCCCCGCGCGTCATCGGGTTCGGTGACAGTGAAAACGACGTCGCGCTTTTATGCGCGGCCGATGTGGCCTGCGTTGTGCCACGCCCGGGGGCGCCGCTCCTCACCCTGCCGGATCCGCCGGACAAGGTGATCGTCGCGCCACAACCGGCACCTTCGGGCTGGATCATCGCGGCGAATGCCGCGTTTGCGGCCCTGGACACAGGAAAGGAGAGTTGAAATGGGGGATTTCTTTCAGAACGGGATCATTGCGACGCTGCATGATTTTGAATCACGAACGACAGAAGAGCTGGAGGCCGAACTGAAGGTGTTTTCCGCCTACCGGCCGATGGAGATCATCCTTCCCTGCCTGTTTTCCGAGTTTGAGGGTGATGCGCTGCCGCATATCGTCGAGGAGATCAGCCGCACCAACTATCTTGGTCATGTGGTCATCGGGCTGGATTGTGCCGACCGCGAGCAATATGAATATGCCTATGAATTCTTCACAAAGCTGAACCAGCCCTTTTCGGTCCTGTGGAATGACGGGCCACGCCTCAGGGCGATCCAGGACGAGCTTCAGGACAAGGGCCTGGCACCAACGGAGCCCGGCAAGGGGCGTAACGTCTGGTATTGTATCGGCATGGTGAATGCCCGTGGCAAGGCCGATGCAGTGGGGCTTCACGATTGTGATGTTCTGACCTATGACAGGCGGCTTCTGGCGCGGCTTCTCTATCCGGTGGCCAATCCGAAATTCCAGTTTGAATTCTGCAAGGGATATTATCCGCGGGTGGCTGACGGCAAGATGAATGGCCGCGTCAACAGGCTTCTTGTCGGGCCGTTGCTGATGGCGCTGGAACGGGTGCTTGGCCCGAATGACTACCTGTCCTTCATGCGGGGCTTCCGCTATCTGCTGGCTGGCGAGTTTTCCTTCCGCAGGTCGCTGATTCCCGAGCTTAGGATTCCGTCTGACTGGGGGCTGGAAGTCGGTATTCTGTCCGAGATGCAGCGCAACCAGGCCAGCGCGCGGATCTGCCAGGTGGACCTGGCCAACAGCTATGACCACAAGCATCAGCCGCTGTCTGTCGAAGACAGAACGGCAGGCCTGTCACGCATGTCAATCGACATCACCAAGGTCCTGTTCCGCAAGCTTGCCACCAAGGGTCACTGTTTCGGCCAGGACACTTTCCGTACGATCAAGGCCACCTATTACCGGCAGGCGCTGGACATTGCCTCCTTCTACCAGTCGGATGCCGAGCTGAACGGGCTTGCCTATGACATCGACAGCGAGGAACGCGCCATCGAGATGTTCGCCGAGAACATCATGAGAGCCGGCGATGATTTCACCTACGCGCCGATGGAGACACCCTTTATCCCGGCATGGGCGAGGGTCAATTCGGCCATTCCGGACATCGCCTACAGGTTGCGCCGCGCCGTCGAGGCCGACAATCAGGAACAGAAGGAGCGGCTGTCCTCGCGCCGGACGGCGGCCTGACAACGCAGGTGCGGACCGGGTGCGGCCTAGAACGAGGTAATGACCGCAACGCCTGTTCCCGGGAACTGGTCCATTCGGGTCAGAAGCTCGGCCCCTTCTTCAAGGGTCAGCTCGGCACCGATCAATGACTTTGGCGCCACAACGCCCGACCGGATCATGTTGAAGACAGACGGATAGTTCTTGGGCGACATGCCCCGCGACCCCCGTATGTCGATTTCTCTGGCGACGACCACGCCCATCGGTATGGCCGGGTGGGCATGGCTGTCCTTCATCAGCCCGACCTGAACATGACGACCAAGGGCCCGCAGGCAGAGAATGGAATTCTGGCAGGTCACCGTGCTGCCGAGTGAATCCATCGAGGCGTGCGCCCCTCCCCTGGTGATCTCGATGATCTCTTCCGGGACGTTCTGTGTCCGCAACGCGTTCACTGTCGCCGCCGCGCCAAGCTCCGACGCCTTGGCCAGGGTCGCGTCATCGATATCAACCGCAACGACGCTGACGCCTGTGGCCGCGGCGATCATCACGGCGGACAGGCCGACACCGCCACAGCCATGCACGGCGAGCCAGTCTCCCGGCCGAACCGCCGCCTGCTCCACGACGCCGCGGAAGGCCGTGATAAACCGGCAGCCGAGACTGGCCGCCTCGGCATAACCAACCTCGTCAGGAAGCCTGACAACGTTGATCCCCGCCCGCGGCAAGGCAATCAGCTCGGCAAAGCTGCCGTCAAAATCGGTGCTTGGCTGAATTTGGGCATCACAACTCTGGTGATGGCCGCCAAGGCAGATATCGCAGCGTCCGCAGGCAAGGCCAAACGGAACCGTAACTCTGTCCCCCGGCCGCAGGCCCGTCACATCCGGGCCAATTTCGATCACATCGCCGGCCATCTCGTGGCCCGGTATCAGGGGCAGGCTGATCTGGTCGCGGTAATGGCCCATCCAGGTGTGCCAGTCGCTGCGACAGACGCCTGTCGCCCGGACCTTCATGATGATGCCATCTCTCGGCAATTCGGGATCGGCGACAGTCGCTATTGTCAGAGGCCGCCTGTAGTCCGTGATTATCGCAGCGCGCATGTCATCTCCCAAACCACTGCTGGTGAATAGGGCTCCCGTCAGAGGGACAGCGTGGCCGTCCCTTTGACATACCATACAAGATCATTTTGTATTTGACCGACATCATGGCATCCTGACCCTGTTATGTATGGTCGCCGCTTTGCAAATTTACTGATTGGCCTTCTCTCGCTCTGGGCGATTTACGCGATCTGCTCCTCGACATTGGGTGTTTTTGTCATTTTTCCCCTGACCGCTGTTGACGGCGACAATGTGCCCATGGGCCGGTTACATTCCATCAGACTCGCCGTTCTGGGAACCTTCGCCTTTTACGGGATCATGCATCTGATGCAGGGCAGCAAGGAAGTCTACCCGGCGCATTTTCTGAAGACCTTCCTTTTTTTCCTCGGTTCGATGGGGCTTCTGTTCGGTTTGCGAAAGCATTTTGAGGGTGTCGATGTCCCCTGGACAGAATGGGCGCTGGTGCTTTTCTGGCTCTGGGTGGCAGCGGTGGTCCATTTTGCATCGGCGCCGCGATACAGGCGGTATTTCAGCAAGAAATAGGCTATGGGACGCGGGGGCCTCCCGGTGCGCATCCTCGACTGCGTCCGATATCGCCTGAAACGCGGCAAGGATGCGATCGACCCGGTGCCGGGTATAGAGAATGGTGCGCGTTCTGTAGACTTGAGGCCACGGAATGTTACTGTTGGAAAAGGATGGAGGTTATTCTTAGTGATGGCGTATTTGCTCGCAGCATGTTGCCTTTCACTGGCATGGATCTGCCAGCTCTATGTTGTCTTTCCGTTTGAGCAGATGCTGCGCGGGGATGAGTCCGCAGTGACCGCCTTCAGCTACATGTTCCTGCCCCACGGCGCCAAGGTCATCATCGCCCTGATCCTGATGAAGGGTGCCCTGCCTGTCATTTTTCTGGTGACGCTGTGTTTCGGCATGCTGTCGGGGGGCAGCCCTGACTATGCTCTCTTCGGCTCATTGATCGCTGCGATAACGGCGTTGCTTCCCATATGGTTGATCAACTTGACCTTCCGGCAACCCCTGAACCAGCGGATCTGGAGCTTCACGCAGGATAATTTCAGCATGTTCAGGTTCGCTTTTGCCATTTCTCTGGCGGTAGCGCTGTTGAACTCGATCTTTCAGGCCGCCCTTGCCAAGGCCAAGTTGAATGTTGACCCGGATTTTTCATTGGCCATTGGGTTCCTGATAGGTGACATTGTTGGTGGTGTTATCTGTATCATGGTGATTATCCTGTCTGCACGCTACCTGCTGGTGAGGGTCAGAAATGTCCTCTAGATTATCGACATATTTGGCGTTGCTTCGCCTGGTAGACGACGCGTCAAGAGATCTAGGGTTGCAAAGGCTTACTCCCGCAGACAAGCATATCCTTCTCTCATTGAGCGCATTTGTTGACAAGGCAGGTACGGCCCACCGCTTTACCTATGCACGGTATTGCGATCTGGTCGAAGTGGAAGCGAGGGTTTCACGAGCGCAATTCTTCAAGTCGCTGGACGCTCTTCTCGACATGAAACTCGTGACCAAGCTCGGCTCTGCGCGCAGTTCAACCTACGCTTTGGCGATCTAGGCCAGTCGCCGCGACGTGAATCCGCAAAGATTGTCGTTGCGTCTTCTGTAATAGTCTTCAATTATGGACTTATCCGTGGAGAGTGTGATGGCTTGTGTGGGTCTGGCAGGCGATGTCAGGATTCTTTGTGTTGGCACCTATCCCGTAATTTTGGAAGCGGCCAACGGTAACGAGCCTTGTCCACGGTCATCCCTGGGAGAGGCAACCAGCACCGCAGAAGCCCCCGCAGGCCATCGCTGTGCCACGACCAAGGCCTCTGCCACATGTGGTGCATCGTTCCGGTCTTCCGGTACATTGGCTGGATGACATTCATGGCCATGAGACCTGACACCAGCCTCTGTTGCTTGCCATTCGCCAGCAGCAGGTGAAACATCACAGTCAATCAGCACCACCGACAGGCTGAAGCCAGCGCGGGAGGGCCATCGGTGCAAAGCCGCTGACGGCCGCCTCAATGCAGGCGGCAATCCCGCCAAGCCGAACATGGCACCCTGAAAGTCCGGTCGCGTAATGGGCATATTTTCCCGAATTGGTCATCAGCACGCGTGTTTTGGCGGGAAACAGTGGCGGCGTAATCGAACACCAGCACAGATCGGAATAGAAGGTCACGCCTGACGCCTCCAGCCTGTCCGCCACACCATCCTGTCTTGCCCGCGCCAGTATGTCGCGACCGACGGTGACGATGACATCCACATCCTCATGACAGGGCCGGCCGTCAAACAGGCTGTCCATACGGCACAATTCAGCCAGCGACACATGCGGGCTTCCGATGGCTACAAGGTCGATATGCTCGCCGCCGGAGTTGAGCTGTTTCCAGGCATCTGCAAGCATCCTCAAGCCGATCCGGCACTGGTCAGCATCAGGTGCCGGCATCATCTCGGCCTCTGGCGTGTGGCCGGCGACATGCAGCATCGGCGCGCCGGATGTGCTGCCGAAGGACGCGCACAGCGCCTTCATGGCGTCAGTGCTGACCGACATCCTTTCCAGCCCGCAGAGCCGCGGTATCCGGTCCGGTGACAAAGTGTCGAGAACCCAGCCCAGAAGTGGCCAGAAGCCGTCATCCACATCCGGCGGAATTTCGGCCATTTCGACAATCCGCCGGGCCCGCCTGCCCCTGTCTGAATAGGTGCCGTAACAGGGTGCGCGCCCGGTCATGGCGACAAACAGGTCCAGATAATCCGGAATTTTCAGCGTGCGTGCGCCAATCACACTGTTGGCGAAGATCACCGCGTTTGACTCCGACCAGCCGACAGATTCGCCTTCCGCCGGCGGATCATCCAGAAGATAGGGCGCACAGGTGAAGCTCGGCAGGGCCCCCATCTCGACATAGCTGTCGGCAAGTCGGCTGGCGCGCCTGCCGAATGCGTCCTCGACACCCTGCTGCCGCCAGTTGCGGCGATCGACGGAAATGGCGTTGATGGTGGTGGGAATGATTGTCCGTGCCTCCTTCGCAGCCATGGTTTCGGCGAATTTCAAATTTGCGTCATGGGCAAGTATGCAGCCGTCTATATGGCCGCGCGTCACATCCACCAGGCTTGTCGCCCCCTGCATCACCGCAAGCCTGCATATGATATCCATGGCCATGGCCGTCACCGGTCCTGCCCCGCCCTCCAGCATGGACCTGTCACTGGCGGTCAGTTCCATGTTCGAGAGATCGACGTCATCAAGTGGGATCATGGTGGCATCTGTCTGCAAGGAGCGGTCCGTGATCACAGCCTGTGAAGCGGTCGACAGCTGCGGGAACAGCTGCGCCGGCACCCGAATGACCGGGACCGGCCTTTCGAACAGCTGGGTGGCGACAAGGGCGCCGAGTGTCAGAATTTCCTCGGCCTCCGTGAATATCAGCGCGGCGGGTGCCAGCCCGTTCAGCGCCAGCGCCAGCAGCACACCGCTTCCGCTACAGGACCCGCGTGAGGTCGGCATGACCACCACCTTGCCGACAACGGACTGGCCACAGGCGGGATGATGGGCGTCTATGATGATCCCGGTGTCCGGGTCGACTCCGCCCCAGAAGCTGAGGCCGTCCTCGCAGAAGAGGATCTCGCCCGCGGCCATGCCGCCTGTCAGCTGCAGGCCCTTCCGTGCCGGGTAAGGGCCGGCGTCTACATGCCTGGTGAGGGGGCCTGTCGGCTCCGCCATGCTTTCCTCGTCATCCAACAGATCCCTGTCATGCTGCCGCGCGGGCATCTCCACTCTAGCCGCATGACACCCGCACAGGGAACCTCAACGGGACCACCGAATGTCGAAATCGTCATGGCAGTTGTCTCGGGCCATGGGCCCTGCCCATTCTGGTCCGGTCAAGACATCTGATTGCAGGCATCTGAACGCCGCTGGCCCGGTGGACAAAACTGGTGCGACTGATACTCTCAATCCAGTGATGTGACAGGAGCTTGCCGATGCCGGAATCAAAATTCACCAGCTTCACGACGGCTGACTTCTTGAACGATGTTGACATGGACCTGTTCATTGACGCGGTTGAAAAGACGGCACCGGTCTGGGTCAAGGAGATGAAGTCGCGTGGTCTGTTGAAATTCAGCATGAACAGGGTGTGGAACAAGGGCGAGGTGTTCCGCGTTGTCATGACCTACGAATACAGGGACAGGGCATCCTTCGAGGCCAATATCGACTATCTGAACAACACCTTCGGAAAGAATCCAGATTTCCAGAAACTGGTGCAGACGACCAAATTCACCACATCCCGCTGCGTTGTCGTGATGGAGGTCTGACCCTGAAGAAAAAAGGCCCACCGAAGTGGGCCTGAGTCTCTAGGGAGGAACAATGAAGTGTCAGTTTCCTGACTAAGCCTTATTGTTAAGGCAGGAATCGTGCCAACATCCGCTGATTGCGTGATGTCTTTCTGGTATCAGGACCGACAGAACACACCTCCCGCGCGGTTTCCGGCCTGTCCTGCGTTGGCCTGTCGCCGGGAAGCGCTAATCCTTCGCCCGACTGTGCCGTTAACGGTTTATGGACAATGCACTGATAATGGACGTCAGTGGCGCGTGGGTTCGCAGGCCCGGCGTCTCGTCTGTGGAACAGATGAACGCCTTGGCGGATGAAA
>MDSZ01046598.1_pt1 | contig 16808 bp, 15 predicted proteins | sample 811201 | NCBI WGS metagenome assembly MDSZ01 (sample SAMN05326647, study PRJNA326480) | marine metagenome | isolation source: seawater | place: Indian Ocean: North | collected 2010
GATTGATAATTTTTTAATTAAAACTTTTATTTCTTTTTTTTGAGATCCATTTCCATAAATAAATAATTTATTTTTTTTAATTTTTAAACTCTCATGAAATGCTTTGATCATAAAAATATAATCTTTTTGTTTTTCAAATCTACCTAGACTTAAAAGATTAGTACTGTCATTAATTTTACTCTTATTTTGTTTGACAATTTTATTTTCAAACATATTTGGAATGAATTTTAACCTTTCTTTTTTTACTAAAAAATTAGTCCTTAAATCATTTTGTATTTCCTGTGACGGGCAAATCACAATTTTAGAAGAATTATAAATTATATAAGTAAATAACTTTCTTAAGCTTATTTTAAATTTATTTTCATGTAATTCATCATTTAATTTAAAACTTAATAAATTACTTTCTCTAAAAATTAAATTTGATTTAATACCAGAAAATATTTTTATAATACCTATAAAAATATTCATGTGATTTAAAGAAGAAAAAATATAATCAGGATTATTTTTTATCAATAAAAGAAATATTATTAAAAAAGAATTCTTTAAATTTTTTTTTTTTATAACTAGAGTCTTTGCACCTCTAATTTTCACGTTAGAACTATTCCATATTATCAAATTAACATCATATTTTTTGCAATCAAATGACTTAGACAACAAATAAGTATTTTTTTCTGCACCTCCTTTATTCAAGCTTGGCGAAAATATAAAAATTTTTTTTCGTTCTCCAATTTTTTGGAAAAAATCTAAATTAAAATAAAATTTGTATACAAAGATTTTTATTATGAAAGATATAGAAATACAATAAAACCAGGTTAAGGTCTCATTGAAAAAAATATTAATTAGTCTAATAAATAAATTATATTCTAAAAATCTAAAAAAAATACTCAGTAATATTAGTCCAATTAGGAAATAAGATTTATTGTTTCCTATGTTAAATGAATAAATTATAAATAAAAAATTAAGTACAAATATTAACACTAAGGTAGAAAATAAAGCTTGGCTTAAAGGTAGGATATTTACAAGAATACTAAATATCAAAATATTAAGTAAAAATATAATTGATGAAATATTAAAAAATTTAATCAAGAAATTAATCATTTTTTAATAACAATATTAAAAAAGGTATAGGAAGCTTAATATCAATTATTCTAAAGTTCTTATTTAATATACTCTTAAGTTTATTTATAGAAAAATGATTAATATGACCTGGTGTATTTCCAAAACTGCTTAAATATTTCAGTCTACAACAATTTAAAATCCGCCAGATTGGTTCATTTGGCACTGTGATGACCATATATTTAAAATTAATTTTTTTAAATTTATCCATAATATTTGATGGATCTTTTAAATGTTCTAGCACTTCTAAAAAAAAGATATTTTTTATTCCTGTTTCGTTTATTTTATCATTTATCAAATTTGAAAATTTCTCGTCATAAATATTACTTTTAAAAATATTTATTGCTTTATTCTTTAGATTTTTTTTTGCTAACTCTACTACTTCAGAACTATGATCTGTTCCAATGCAGTCAAAACCTTGTTTTGAAAATTCATACAACCATTTTCCCTCACCGCAACCAACATCAATAAAACTGTTTATTGAATAATTTTTACAAATTTTTAGAATTGTATTGAAATAATTATTAATAATATATTTTTCAATAATATTTTTTGTATTATATTTGTCATAATAATTTCCAATAAAACCTGATTTATTATTTATTATATTGAAATTATTTTTCATTTATTTTTTCAAGAATTTTTCTATTATGTTTAATTAATTCACCTACTACACCCAGTGCAATTAAAATAAACCCAAGTATTAATGAAGTAGAACCAAAAATTATTGATTGAATATGCCCAGATCCATCTCCAAAAATATATTCCAGAAAAAACCTTAAAAATAAAATAGCTCCTAACATCAGGGGTGATAAAGATAAATAAAAGAAAAAAGTAAAAGGTTTGTATATAGCAAAACAATTTAAAACTATTTTTGCTTGATTAAATATAAATTCAATATTTGATTTAAAAAGTCTGGAACTTCTTGTGGGCTCATTTGTTGTAATTTTAATTTCACCTATTTTTAAATTTTTATCTCCAGCTTGAATTATAGTATCTAAAGTATATGAAAAACTTGACGTGCAATTAATTTTATTTATAGCTTTTTTTGAATAAATCCTAAAACCACTTGATGCATCTGAAATATTTTGTTTAGAAATTACTTTAACTACCCAAGATCCAAATTTTTGTAATTTTTTTTTAGAATTACTAAAATGATCAATTTTACTAAAATCTCTAGAACCAATTACAATATCTAAATTTTCATCTTTAATTTTTTGAATAAGATTTGATATATACTCAGGCTTATATTGATTATCTGCATCAAGATTAATTAAATAGTCAAAATTATTTTTTTTAGCAAAATTAAGTCCTGATTGGAAAGCTAAACCGAGACCAATGTTTTTAGGGTGAGATAAAATATGATTAACATTATTTTCTTTTGCTATTTTGACAGTACTATCGTTAGATCCGTCATCAATTATTAATATTTCAATATTTTCATAATTTTTTAAATGTTTTTTTATTTCGTTAAGTGTATCTCCTATAACAGCTTCCTCGTTGAAACACGGTATTTGAATTAAAATTTTAGACATACTTATCACTATAGTTATTAACTATTAATTTATATATTTTTTGAACCATAAAAACAGCCCCAATACAGAATAAAATTGATGTATATCTTGGAAGATTGTGAGTAAGAATTGCATGAACAAGAAAAATTGATAATGGATAAAAAAGAATTATCTGCAAATTATCTTTTTTGTTTTGAATTGCTGACTTTAAAGAAATAAAAAATAAATAAATTTTTGACAAACTAAAAAAAATATAATTAAAAAAAATATATATCATTAGTAAAATTGAATTTTGATAATTTAAATAAAAATCAGTCAAACCACCTTGCATAAAAATTCCTCTAAATAAAAAGATAGGTGTTAGCAAAATTTGTTTATCAATATTAATTATATTCTTAATTAAAATTTTACCCATAGATAAATTGGAATTTTTTTTTTTATTATTAATTTGGTCTCTATTATTATAAAAATAGTTTCTTGAATTTTTAGAAATTGTGACTCTTTCAATCTTATTTTTATCAAATAATTTTTCTAAAATTAAAGGACCAACTTTAGGTGTAAATGAAATTAATAATGGTAAAATTTCATTATAATTTATATTTCCATATGCTGTCCTTTGCTCTATGACTGTTAATTCATAATTATAATTATTATCTTGTATTAATTTTTTTTTAAAAAACGAAGATGATTGAAAGAAACACAAAATAATTATAACGGAAAAAATCAGTGCTTTTAAATCAATTTTTTTAAAAAAAAACAAATAGCAAAAAAATATAAAATTTATTATTAAGAAAATTGGCTTAACTAAAAACAAAAACGATGAAAAAAAAGCTAATAAAAAAAAACATGCAATGTTTCTATTTTTTAAAAAAATTATAATAAGGTAATAACTTACTAAAAAGAGGAATATTGCTAAAATTTCTGGTCCAATAAAAAATACCCTACTGAAATAGTAAGAATTTATTAAAAATAAAAAACTGGATATATAAGATACCACTTTGTTAATAAATAATTTTTGTGCAATTAAAAAAACTAATATTGAAGAAATAAATAATAGTACAAGATTTACATAAATTATATTTTCAAAATAAAAAATGCAATTTTGATTTAATTCTAAACAATTAAATAATTCAATAGTGTCATTCTTTGATATAAATAGCGATAATATTATTGGATATAATGTTGGATAATATGTGATATTTTCAAGAGAAATATCTAGATCATAGATATAATTATTAATAAGTATTAGGTTATTAATGTAGTTAATAGAGTCATTCGTAAATTTAATAGGTAAAGGATTTAAGAATAAAATAAAAAATAAACATAAAAATATAATAATAAATAAAAAGTCAATTTTTTTAATCATTAACTAAAATACCCAAATATTTATTATCTGTTTTAATAACATAAAATTTTTTTTTAATTAATTCTGCAAAATCAAAGAAAGCATAATTATCATTTATATCATCGCAAATAATTACACCATTTTTATTTATATTTTTCCATACCAATAATAGATTTCTCAATTTTGCGTCATAATTTTTATCACTATCATAATGAAACAAATCTATTTTATAATTAAATTTTTTAAGAGCTATCTTGATACCACTTGTATCCCTGCTTAAAATTAAACTCCAATTCCTTTTAATTTTGTTAGGAACTAGTATACCAATATTCTTTCTCTCATTAATCAATGGGTAAGGTAAATCTATTGATATTAATTTTCCAAATTTATTGTGACTAACTGCTAAAAGAATTGCATAAGAACTCCACCCATAAGCAACTCCTGTTTCAAGGATATTTTTTGGTTTTCTATCTCTAATAATTTCGTAAATTAATTCCATATTTGATGCGCCACTTTTTTTTACAAAATTATTAAGATTTAAATTTAAATTTTTTTCTTTGTGATTCTGAGCTTTTTCCAACATTATTTTATGTTTTTTTATTTTCTCAAATAACTCTCTGTAATTAATAAATTTTGTTAAATTATATTTTTTACTTTTTTTGTAAAAAATTTTTTTTTTAAGATTGCTATACTTAATTTTTTTTTTCTTACATATTTTTAATGAATTTTGGTTTTTATAAGAAAAAAATTTATTTTTTAAAATTTCAATTAATACAAAGAAATAACTTGGTCTTAACAAAAACCATAGAACTTTATTAATTTTTTTCATTGAATTTTAATTATTTCATTATTTTTAATTTCATAAATTGCATCAACATTTTGGAGTGTATTTTTTTTGTGTGTTACAAATATTATTGTAATTTCTTTTTTTAATTCATTCAAAAAATTTAAAAACTCTTTTTCAGTTTTTTCATCTAATGCATTAGTTGACTCGTCTAGAATTAATATTTCAGAACTTTTATATAAAGCACGTGCAATACCGATTCTTTGTATTTGACCACCTGATAATCTAGTCCCTCTTTCTCCAATTAGAGTATCAATACCATAATCTAAAGTTTCTATAAAATTTATGAGCTGAGATGCTTTTAAACAACGTTTAATTTTTTCGTGATCAATTTCTTTCTCAGTTTCACCTAATGCAATATTGTTTTTAATAGTATCGTCTATCAAAAAAACACTTTGACTAACTAATGAGACTTTATTAGCCCATGAAATATAATTATCAGATAGATCTACATAATCATCTACCAAAACTTGACCATTATTTGGAGTAATTAATCCTGATAGCAAACCTAACAATGTAGATTTTCCCGAACCACTTTCACCCATTATGCCTGTAAATGAATTTTTATGTATATCTAAATTAATATTTGAAAGTATTGGTTTGTTTTTTTCATAATTAAATGAAACATTTTTTAAACTTAATTTATTTTTGAAAACAATTTCGTTAACACTATGTGAATTAATTTTCTGAATATTTTCTTTGTTATAATTAAATTCTTTAAACACTACATTCACTGCCGCTGATCTATATTTAAGTGCTTGGTATGCATAAAGTATTTTGTTTATCGAAGGTATTAATCTAATCGAGTAAACTGCAAACAAACCAATAAATGGCATAATTTCATAGGCATCTGCAAAGTTTTTTTCATACAAGAGGAAACTAGTTATACTTAATATAGTAATGATAAAAATCATTTCTAAATAAATTCTTGGCAAAGAATTTACTAGACCTTCTTTTAACTCAACGCTAAATCTTTCTTTATTGTTGAAATTAAATAAATCAAAAAAAAAATTTTTTATTTTGGTTGGTTTTATATCTTTATATAAACCAAATATATGATTTAGATCTTTCATTCTTAAAGAGTCATATCTTTCTCTTATTGCACCCCATGTTCTAACTTTTTTCCTAATAATAAAAACATATAATAAAGCTGCTAAACCAAATATTGAGATTAATAACAACGAAAGCTTAAAATTAACCCAAAGTAAGAAAGATGTTATTCCAATCAATATTATGATTTCACTAGTAAGAATTAATAATTGTGTAAAAAATGGCGTAAGAGCCATAACTTCAAAAGTCAAATTTTTAATATAATAGGATGAATTCTTAAGTGCAAAATTTTGATATTTTAAAGCTAAATATGACTCCAGTAATTTTGAGGTAATATTTATTTGAAATTTAAAAACAAATCCTAATTGAAAATAATTATTTAAAAATACAAAAATATTTTTAATAAAAAAAATTATAACAATAATTATTATCATCAAAATTAAAATGTCGTTTTCATTCATTTCACTTAAAAAATTAAAATTATCAGAGTTCAAAAAAAGAACTTGATCACTATTAAAGATATATTGTAACATTGGCAAAATCGCTCCGATAGATAGTGTTTCGAGAATTGATGTAAGTATTGTCAGTAAAAAAAGGGGGACTAAATATTTTTTTGCTTTTACTATTGTGAGTAATTTAAAAGAATTTCTTAAGGTTTCCATTTATAATGAATAATATTTTTTATACCAATTTACAAAATTTTTTATACCAACTTTAAAATCAGTTTTAGGATTATATCCTAAAATTTTTTTACTCTTTCTTATGTCACAATGAGTTTTATAAATATCTCCTTTTTGTTTTGGTAAATATTTTTTTTTCGCTTTTTTTTTTAATACACGCTCTAGACAATCTATAAATTTTTGAAGAGAAACACTTTTACCTTTTCCTAAATTAAAAATGTCAAAATAGTTTTTATTATTTTTATTTTTTTTAATATGATTAATTGATCTAATTATTCCCAAAACAATGTCATCAATGTATGTAAAATCTCTAAAATGCTTTCCCTTATTAAATACTTCAATTTCTTTATCGATAATTATATTTTTAGTAAATTTAAACAAGGACATATCTGGTCTACCCCAAGGTCCATAGACTGTGAAAAATCTTAAACCAATTGTCTTTATATCAAACAACTGAGAATAAGAATAAGCCATAACTTCATTTGATTTTTTTGTTGCCGCATAAAATTGAATAGGTCTATTAGTGTCAAAACTTTCTTTAATTGGAAAATCGCTAGTGTCACCGTAAACACTACTAGTGCTTGCAAATATCAAATTACTTTTTTTTTCTCTACAAAGCTCTAAGATGTTTGAAAATCCTACAAGATTACTTTTTGTATAGCTTTCTGGTTTTTCAAGAGAATATCTAACACCTGCCTGTGCTGCTAAATTTATAATAAGATTAATTTTATATCTATTAACTTTTTTTTTTAAATCTTTAAAATTTTCTAAACTACACTTTTCAAATGAAAAACTTTTATTTTTCTTAAGAATTTTTAATCGTTCTATCTTTAATTTCTTATCATAATAAGAATTGATATTGTCAATTCCTATTATTTTATATGCTTTATTCTTAAGTAATTTATTGGATAAATTAAAACCTATAAAACCAGCACATCCGGTAATTAAAATATTCATACAATTTAAATAGACTATTATTTAATCTTTTAAAAGATATACTTGATTTTGCCAATTTTTTTTCCACGCTAAGTATGAAATAATATTCCAAATAAAATGTTCGCTTATTGGTTCATTCTTTTTAAACATTTTCCAGTATTTTATAGCTGTATTGTATTCTAAAAACTCATCATCATTTTGTCTCAAAGAGGCAAATAAACTTTCAACCCAATCTAGTAATGAAGTTTTCAGAAGTATTTTTAAATGTAACCCAAATCCTAGTTTTTTTTTATTAATATATTTTTCTGGTAAATATTTTTTTAAAATATTTGTAATTATGACTTTTTGATTGTTACTTCTATCTATTTTATTTTCAATAGGTGTGGTTCTAACAAATTCTAGAATATCTTTATCTAAAAATGGAACACGCGTTTCCAAACTGTTTCGCATTGAGCAAATATCTAATTTAAACAAAATATCATTAGGTAAATAATTTTGAAAATCAAATTCTGACATATATTCATATAAACTAGAGAATTCTTTTTCTATATTTAATTTATAATCATTGTAGTATTTATCTTTTTTAAGAATAATTTCTGGATAACTTTTACATAAAAGGTTTTGATATATATTCATAAAGTTTGAGTCATCTAAGATATTTTGAACTTTCAATCTTTTATTTTTGCTTAATTTTAATGAGTTAAATAATTTATCTGGGGAATTTAATAATAGATAATTTAAAAAAATTTTTAATATATTTGGAGTATATTTTAAACGTTTACTTATCTTATTGCATTCAATGTGTCTTTTATATCCTAAAAACAACTCATCAGCACCATCGCCAGATAAAGCTACTTTTACATGATCTTTTGCTATATTTGATAAAAGATAAGTTGGAACTATCGAGGGATCACTAAGAGGAAAATCAAAGTATTCAAATATTTGAGGAATTTTTTCTGCTATATCTTTGTCACTCAAGAAAACTTCATGATGATCTGTTCCAAGATATTTTGCAATATCTTTTGCCTCTTTTGCCTCATTAATCATATTATTTTCAAAACCAACAGTAAAAGTTTTTAGCTTTTTTTCACTGAATTTATTCATTAATGAAATAATGAGAGAAGAATCTTTGCCACTAGATAAAAAACCTCCTAAAGGTACATCCGATATCATTTGTTTTTGAACAACTTTTCCAAGTTTTCTTTCAAAAATATTTTGAATATCAGATTTAGGAACACTAATTAAATTTGGTTTTAAACTAAATTTCCAATATTTTTTAGTCGGTTGAAAATTAAAATTTCCATCTTTATCAATATTAACTACCTTATAAGAGCCAGGTTGAATTTTTTTTATTTCTGTAAATGGTGTATTTTTAGTATAACCATAGAAAAAAAATTGATTTATAGATTTTTTATCTAAATATAATTTAATACCTGGTAACAATTTCAAAAAAGACAATTCTGAACCAAAAATGAATAGATCGTTAATTTTACCGTATATCAAAGGTTTTTCACCAGATCTGTCTCTTGCTAGGTATAATTTATTTAATTTTTTATCATGAATAACGAAAGAGAACATTCCTTCTATATCATTTAATGTTTTATCAATTCCATAAACTTCAAAATATTTAATCAGTGTTTCAGTATCAGATGAGCCGATCCACTTTTCTTTGTTAAAAATTTTATCATTCCTTAATTTTTTATGATTATATATTTCGCCATTAAAAGATATTACATATCTTCCAGAAGCAGAAAGCATTGGCTGATTTCCTTTTGAAGATATATCCAATATGGATAGTCTCCTATGAACCATTGCAGTATAATTGTCATCACTAAAGTAAAATCCTTCAGAGTCAGGCCCTCTATGTTTCAGTATATCTGAAATTTCTTTAATTGAAGTATCAGAAAAAAATTTTTTTACGTCTTTATTAATTATACCAACAAATCCACACATATTTAAAATTTGAATTTATATTTTTTTTTGTTTATAGGCCAATTTAATTAGTTTTATCCAATCTAAAATAAGTTTATCCCTGTATTCATTTAAAAACCATTTTTTACTTTTCAAACCTATGCTCTTTTTATATTTTTCATCATCATAAAATTTTTTAATTTTTTTTAACAATTCAGATTTAGATCTAATGTTAACAAAAGGTGGTGGTGTTTTTTTAAAAATTTCTCTAAAAATTTTTTTGTCAAATTTAAAAGTCTGAAAAGTTGGCTTTCCTTGAGATAAAATTTCTATAGCTGTTCCACCCCAAAATGTATTTTTTTGTAAATAAAATTCACCAATTCCTAAATTACAAATTTTAATTAAACTTATAATTTTTTTTCTTGCTAATATTGGCAACCAAATTACATTTTTTTGAATTTTTAATTTTTTACACAATTTGTATGATTCTGTATGATCTGGTCCATATTTAAATAATATTAAACACGAGTTTGATTTAGTTTCATTTAAAAAATTTTTAAAACTATATATTAACCAATCATTGTTTTTAGAATTATACTTATTTTCTTTATTTGTTAAAAGTTTACTTGGTTTCCACAAATGTCTTGCATGAGAAATAATTCTAAAATTAAATTTTTTAATTTTATTAATTTCATTTAAGGGATAATTTCTAACATTTTCATTATAAATAATTGGTATATATAATTTTATACTTTGTACTTTAATTTTTTTTAATGTTTCCTCAGTTTTGCCCAACTCAGGATTAATAACATACTTTGCATTTTGGATACCTTTAATTTGTAATCTTTTTATCTTATTAAAAATAATTTTTTTAACACTAAAGTATCTTGATATTTTTTCTTCAAAAGTATCTATCCATTCTACTCCCATTGCATAAGGATAAAATATATCTAATTTTTTATTAAATTTTTCAAAAATTGCTGGTGCTATTCCTGATGAAATGAAGACATCATATTTACTATGTAAATTTAAAAAATATTTTTTTGATACATAATTTTTTGATTTTAAAGGATTAAAAATTATTGATGAAGTAGCATTTGTTAAATTTGTCCTTTTTATAAATTTTGACCAATATTTATAATTCCATGTATCATTTTGAAGTTTAAAGTGGGAGTGAGATAACTTTCCATCATTTTTCCATAATAATAAAGTTGCATTAATACCTTTATCTTTTAAATATCTCAACAATGCAAAATTTCCATTGTTCATATTTCCTAGTAGAGCAACTTTCATTTTAAAATTTCTTCAATTTTGTTTTGATCAGGAAAATTTATTAGAACTCCATAATCTTTTTTTTGATAAACGACCATACTTCCTAAAGCAACAGCTGATGCACCACATTCATTTATTGCTTTTGAAATATGATTAATAGAACCTGCACCTCCATGTGCAATCAGTGGTATTGTGTTTTTTTCTGAAATTTTCTTTATCATATCATAATCAAAACCAGACCATGTTCCTTCATTATCTATTGATGTCAAAAGAATTTCTCCTGCTCCAAGATTTTCGGCTTCCTTTGCCCAAATAATTGGATCTAACTGAGTATTTTTATTTCCACAGTAAATCCAAACAGTTTTTTTTCTTAGAAGATTCATTTTATAGTCTATTGAAAGGATTACTGATTGTGTTCCATAAATTGATGCAATTTTAGCAATTAAATCAGGATTAATTACTGCATGTGTATTAAGTACTATTTTTTCAAATCCTAAATCAAAAATTTGTTTAGCTTTATCCAGCGTATCAATGCCACCACCATAACTTAAAGGCATAAAACATTCCTCAGCCATTTCCTTTAAACATTTTAAATCTTGAAACGAGTTATTCATTGATGAGGAAATATCTAGTATCATTATTTCATCAACCTCTAATTCATTAAAGATTCTTAGCGTATTGGCAGGATCACCAATATAATTGAAAGATTTAAACTGTTTAGTCTTAACTAAAGACCCGTTTCTAAGCAATAAAGTTGGAATAAGCCTTGTTTTAAGCATGTTATATTTCTGAAAAATTTTTTAATAATTTCATTCCATATTTATTACTTTTTTCAGGATGAAATTGAAAACCATATATATTTTCAAAAAATATGCCACTATCAAAATCTAAACCATATTCAGTTCTCATCAGAGAATTTTTTTTATCTTTAACACTTACATAATATGAATGTACAAAATAATATTTTTCTTTATCAGATAAGTTTTTTGTAATTTTATTTGATGAAATAATTTTAACATTATTCCATCCCATATGTGGAACTTTTAACTTTTTTGAAACTGGGAATTTTTTTGCATTTGCATCTATCCATCCTAAACCAGGCAGTTTACCCTCTTCACTTGAATTAATGATTAAATGCATACCCAAACAAATGCCCATTAAAGGGGTCTGATCTCTAACAACCTTTTGTGATAAAGACTCCTTTAAACCATTAATGTTATTAATTTTTTGCATAGCAGCATCAAATGCTCCAACACCAGGGAGTATTAATTTTGTTGAATTATAAATTTCATCTGGATCTGATGTAGCTTTAGATCTTACTCCAACGTAATCTAGCATATTTATGATAGATCCAATATTTCCTACTCCATAATCAACAATTGTAATCATAAAAAATTTTTATATTAATCACTCAAATAAAATTTACTTTATTGGAAAGCAGTATTTCAAATAAAAACTATATGGTATTAAATTAGCCTTAGCAAAAAAATAAAATAAAATTTTTAAATACTCAAATCTTTTTTTATAAGTTTTAAATTCTTTCCAAGTTCTTTTTTTAGTATTTAAAATTATCTTATACTCAGAAGAAGATAATCCTAATCTTTTCATTACATATTTTTCTAATCTTTCATTTTTTTTTAATGGAGTGTTGAATTTTTTTAAAGCGTCATCTCTTGAGATTTCCCCACTTCTTGCTTTTGATGCTAAAGTTAAACATCTATAATCTAAACCATAACGTTGGGGAATCCAAATTTGATGTGCAAATGCTGATGCCCTATTTTCTAGATGATGACCATCATAATGTAACCATCCTGTTCTTTTAAAAAGCTCTTCTTGACCCTTTTTTTTTGAGTAATTTATATACCACAAAGGTCTAATAAACTTTTGTCTATAAAAAGTTATCCATTTCATAAATTGAAAAAAAGTCATAAGTGGATATGTCTTTATTTTAACATTAGAATATTTGGATAAAATATCACTAATATATCCTCCATCAAAATAATTATTTTTTGCAGGTGAAATTCCTTCCTCTAAAAAAGAGTGACCTTCCAAAATATATTTTATATTAAATTTTGCAGCAGTGGCTCGCAAAACTTGCACAAATGCTAAATCTGTATCTGAGTCAAATTCTGGTACACCCGACTTAAGATAAGCAAGTTTTATTTGATCATGTTCTTTGTTGTTTACCACATGTGTATAAAGATCTACTTTAAGTTTTGATGTAACTTTCCTAATATTTTCGCTCGCTATGGCAGTATTCCAAGTATTATCATAATGAACAGCTAATGGCCTTAAACCCCAATCACATGCTTTCATTAGAACATAAGATGAGTCTGTTCCTCCGGAAACTCCTATAACACAATCGTATTTATTTTTTTGCCCCTGTATTTTAATTTCATCGATTATCTTTGAGAGGTTTTTTTTTCCAATTTCAGATTTTGTTCCATATTTTATTGTCAACTGATCTATCTGTTTACAATAATTACAAATTCCTTTTTCATCAAAGCTGATATCAAACATTTCATCGGAGTAGATACAACGTGAGCAAATCATTATATTTTTTTTGTAACCCTGACTAATTTTAAAAATGAGTTTGTTCCAGAGTTTGGTAGTTTTGCTGCAATATTATGAATATCTTGATTGTGATTAGGTGTTTCAAAGTAAGGATATATTAATCTAGTAATCAAGAAGTATGTGGAACAGAAGTCATTAAATTCTACATCTTTAAATGTTTGAAAAAAATTTTTTTCATCTAAGTATAAACTATGCCATACTTTTTTTATAGGATCTAAGTTTGCCATTTTCCGTAATTGATTAAGATGATTTAGACCTGAATTAAAACATTCTGAAAATATTCCTACTCCATCTTTCTTTAAGACTCTATTTATTTCATGTAACATTTGATTTTGTAATTTTTCCTCCATTATTGCCATTATTGATCTTTGTGTAACAATTATGTCAAAAGAGTTAGATTGCTGAGAAACTAAATAACTTAAAAAATCTTCACAAATAAATTTTTGATTTGTAGAAGCATTTTTTTTAGCTTGTTTAATAGCATTTATTGAAAAGTCGACTCCTATATTTTTTTGATTTAAATTAAAGCTAAAGGAATTATGAAGATACCTGCTAATCTGCCTCAACAATTCTCCTGTTCCACATCCTAACTCTAAAATAATAATTTCTTCCTCTTTTTTTGAAAAGTTTAACAAACTTTTATGGATATGAGAGATTATAGCGTCAGTCTCTAAAAAAAATAAATTTTTATCTTTAAGTGATGAAAACTTTTCACCATCATACTGATCATTCCAGGTTTTTTTAAGAGACACTATATAAATAATTAATTGATATCTGACATTAATCTAATTAAGAACAAAGTCAATGGCATCGTCAAGAAGCATGTATGTATTATATTTAAATTTAACTTTCATTTTTTTGGATGAATATGAATCTTTCAGAAACGCCTGATCAGACTCTCTAGGTGAATTTAAAGACTTTCTTAAATATCTAATTTTATTTTTTGAATTAATTTTTTTTGAAAGATAAAACAAAATTTCTTTTAACTTTAAAGTTTTATTGTAAGTAATATGAAAAATATTTTTTGATTTATTATAATCAACACATTTCAATGCAAATTCCACTGCATCATCTAAGTGAACTAAATCGATAAATTTATTTAAATTTCCATAAATTTTTAAATTCTTTTCAAACTTTATTTGTCTTGCAAATTTGATTAAAAAATTATTTTTGTCTTTGTAATATATTCTGGGGTACCGTATAATTAATATTTTTAGATTTTTAGATGAATTCTTATAATTTGAAATATCTTCAAGAATTGCTTTGCTTAAAGCATAAAAATTTGGCGGCTTATTGGCTTTTGTATATTCATAATAAGGTCCTGTTGTAGCTAAGTCACTAATTGCAGTTATTGATGATGCTACTATTAATTTCTTTATTTTTATTTTTTCTGCAACTTTAGTTATTTTCCAAAATCCTAAAGAATTAATTGAAATAAAATCCCAGCTTTTTTTGTAATTACATGCCTCTAATGGCTTACCTGGTTTTGAAATTGTATAATAAATTACACTTACTCCTTTCAAAATTTGTTCTAATCTTTTTAACGATACTTTTTCAATATCTGTTTTTAAAAAAGATACATTTTTATTATTATTTTTCTTTTTATTGATAGCTTTGTCGACAACTACAATTGAAGTTTTTTTTTTAGATAATAATTTTTTAGTCAATGCAGATCCTAAAACCCCGTTTCCTCCAAAAATAATAATTTTATTTTTCATATCTGAAATTATTAAACATTTCTTTGAGATTAAATATCCATTTAAATTTTTTCATTTGATCACTCAAATCAAATATTAATTTGATTTTTTTAGATTTTTTTTTAATGAATTTAATTTTACTGTGAGATTGATATTTATTTTTTGCTTTTAAAAAAAAATTTTTTTTAGTTAATGATGGTCCGGTTATAATAAATGTTCCTGTTTTCATTTCCATAGATTTTACTATTGCTTTAGAAGCACATTCTAAATTAAGTAAAGACAAAATATCATCTGGATTATTAATTGTTAATTTCTTGTTCTCTTTTAAATCACGCAACAAACCACTAATTTTATTACAATTAAAATTTTTTTCAGAATAAATAGGACCAATTCGAAGTATCACGTAAGAAATGTCAAAAATGTCAGAATATGTTTTTAATAATTTTTCACAGGCAATTTTAGATAGGCCATATTCATTGTGACAATTTAGTTTAGTTTCTAAATTTATTTTTTTTTTATTAAATAATGGATAAACATCAGTCGATGAAATGAATATTATTTTTTTTATTTTGTTATTTACTGCGTATTTTAAGATGTTATCAGTTATTTTTAAATTTTCTTCTAATAAATTTTTAGTTAAAAATTTTTTTTTGTAAGGGACAATAGCTGCCATATGTATAATAGTATCAACCTTAATTGGGATTTTTGCAGAGACTAAAAGATTAAAATTTATGTGTTTTATTTTTTTTTCTCTGTAATTGAGATTACTATTATTTGTAATTAAAAAAATCTTACTAAATCTTTTTTTTACTTTTTCAAGTATCGGTTCTGTAAATTTACTGCTAGCTCCAGTAATTAATAATTTAGTCATTTTTGATTTTCTTTATCTGAAAATCTATAAATTTTTGAGTAAAAACATTACTCTTTATTGTAGAACCATCCACTAATGAATTGTCTGGAATATTTTTTGTTACTGTTGAAAAAGGTCTTACAAGAACTTTACTACCTATTTTTACACCTGGGAGAATTACTGAAGGACCTGCAATAAAACAGCCATCTCCTATCTCAGTTTTTTTTCTTTTAATTAAATTGCTATTTATTTTATTTTTCATTGCTAAATTGGTTAAATGACTTGTGTGCGACCATATAAATACTGATGGACCTATAGAACAATGATTGCCTATTTTCAAACCTCCTGACGCATCAAGAATTGCATTTTCACCTATCCAACAGTATTCACCAATATCAAGATTTTCAATATTAAATATTTTTGCACCTTCTCGAACTCTACATCCTTTTGGAAATCCAAAAGACAATGCTCGTTCATCATCAGTTAAAACAGAGCCTATTAAATTATGTAAAATTTCTTCTCTAACTTTATTGTTTCTTTTATTTTCTATTATAGGTAAATTTGTAATATTATTTTTTAAAAATCTTAAAATTAAATTTGCATTTTTAAAACTTATTTTTTTTTTCTTCATTTTATTACAACTCTAATTTTTATTAATATTTTCTGATAAATAATATTCAAAACTCAATAAAGACCAAATTAACAATCTTTTATTTTCCAGCCCATCAAAATGTTTTTTTATTAAAATATTCAACATTTTGCTATCAAAATAGGATAGTATTTTTGAATCATCTCTAAGTATTGCTTTTTTAACAAAATTTATACTTTCGCCCTTAAACCAGCTGGAGTCAGGTGCTGAAAAACCTTGCTTTTTAAGTTCTATTATTTCCTTTGGTATAAATTTTTTCATCGAGTCTCTTAGTATCTGTTTACCATCATTTGTTTTTTTAAAATAAGCGTTTTGCTTATTTGAAAAATCATTTTCATCTAACCTTAAAACTTTATCTAAATTATTTAGC
>MDSZ01151657.1_pt1 | contig 16802 bp, 15 predicted proteins | sample 811201 | NCBI WGS metagenome assembly MDSZ01 (sample SAMN05326647, study PRJNA326480) | marine metagenome | isolation source: seawater | place: Indian Ocean: North | collected 2010
AAAAGTTTTTGATTGTAGGTGGTTCATGGGGAGCAACTTTGGCGATAAAATACGCATTAAAGTATCCACATAATTTATTTGGAGTTTTGTTGAGATCTGTTTTTTTAGGAACAATTGATGAAATTAAATGGGCTTTTATAGATGGTCCTAAAATATTTGCACCAAACTTATTTGAAAAATTTGAGAGCCTTGCTAAATGTAATGATATTATAGACTATTATTATACTGAGGTATTTACTAAAAATTCGAAACTACACTCATGGTTGTGGCACGATTACGAAAGAATATTATCACAGTTAAATCCTAGAAATTATTTTTTTGAATCTGATGAAAATCTTTCCTCTAGAGATGGTTTGCCCAACTCTCCATTTATGGAATTGTTTTACATTAAAAATAATTTTTTTATGGAAAAAAACGAGATTCTTAACAGGATAAAAGAAGTTTCAGATGTGCCAGCGTATATTGTCCAAGGAAGATATGATTTAATTTGCCCTCCAACAAATGCTTTCAACCTTCACAGGAAGTGGGAATCTTCAGAAATTAAATTTGTGAATACAGCCGGTCACTCTTCCTCTGATCAAGGTATTATTGATAATTTATTAATTGGTTTGAAAAAGCTAACTAGCCATCTTTAATTCATAAAGAACATATTTATTTTTTTCAAAACTCAGAATTTGTTTTTTCAATTTATTTTTTATTTTTTCATCAACTAATTGAAAAATAGCCCATATACATATGCCTCTTATAATTGAACTCTGGTTATTAAAATGTTTGAAGATGTGTCCAAATAAATTTTTATTATTACTATTGCCACTGGCTATTATTATGTTTCTAAGAAATCTAGTCCATCCAATGCGTTTAATTGGAGAGTTTTGGAAAAATAAATTAAATTTTTGTTCATCAAATTTCAAGTAGAACTCTAAATCCATATTTTTACCTATTGATTTGTATTTCTTTTCATCGCTTTCTGATGCAAATTTATTCCACGGACAAATAGATAAGCAATCGTCACATCCATAAACTTTATTGCCAATTTTTTTTCTTAAGCTTAGGGGTATAGGTCCTTTATATTCAATTGTTAAATATGAGATACATTTTCTAGCATCAATGCTATAACTGTTTGACAAAGCATTGGTAGGACAAATTTCGCGACATTGGTTACAACTCCCGCAGCTATCTTCTAATATATCTTTTGTTTCTATTTTTATAGGTAAAAAAATCTCTGACAAAAATAACCATGATCCATACTTTTTTGATACAATATTGGTATGCTTGCCTTGCCAACCAATATTAGATTTTTGTGCAAAATATTTTTCAAGTACAGGGGAGCTATCTACAAAAATTTTTGATTCTACGCCTTTGTCATTTAGTAACCAACATTGTAATTTATCTAACTTTTTTTTAATAACATCATGATAATCCTCATTTTGAGCATAAACACTTATATTTGCTAAATTATCAAAATTATTGAGTTTCAAAGGATTATCTTTTGGGGTGTAATTATGTCCTATTACAACTACTGTTTTTACTTTATTCCACATTTTCTTTGGATCAATTTTTTTTTCATAATGTCTTTCAAGCCATCTCATTTCTCCATGATGATTCTTATTAAGAAATTCTAAATACTTTTTCTTAGTAATTTCATCGACACTGGGTTTGGTAAATCCAACAACATCAAATCCAATTGCATGTATTTTTTTTATAATTTTTTTTTTAAAATCTTTCATTTTCATTGTCTAGTTAAATATAATAATTTTTAAATGATAAAGAAATCAAATAAAGCTTTAGTTCTTTTAAGCGGTGGGTTGGACTCTACAGTAGTTTTATCAATTTGTAAAAAAGAAGGATATGAGGTTCATGCAATTTCTTTTAATTATGGGCAGAGACATTTAATTGAATTAGAATTTGCAAAATACCAAGCTAATTTTTTTAAATGTTTATCACATAGGATTTTTAATATTGAGTTTTTTGGCGGTTCTGCATTAACTGATGATATTAGTGTTCCTGAAAACAGAACAGTGGAAGAAATTCCTAAGGAAATCCCAATTACTTATGTACCTGGAAGAAATATAATTTTTTTGTCATATTCAGCAGGTTATGCTGAGTATAATGGTATTGAAAATATATTTATAGGAGTTAATTCTATTGATTATTCAGGTTATCCCGATTGTAGAAAAGAATTCATAGAAGATTTTGAAAGAATGGTCAACAAATCTACAAAAAAAGGGTTAACAGGAAAAAAGTTTAAAATTCATACCCCACTTATTAATTTAACTAAAAAAGAAATAATAATTTTAGGTTCAGAAAATGGTGTAGACTTTTCTAATACTTCTTCCTGTTATAATCCAGATTCAAAAAAGAGTTGCGGAGTCTGCGATTCTTGCCTATTAAGAATTCAGGGGTTTAACGAGGCTGGCCTAAAAGATCCAAAAATAAAGTTTTAAAATGTACAAAATTAAAGAGATATTTAGATCAATTCAAGGAGAAGGTTTTAATACTGGTAGAGAATCTGTTTTTGTAAGATTTTCTGGATGTAATTTGTGGAACGGAAAAGTCAAAGACAGACATAAAGCAATCTGTAATTTTTGTGATACAGATTTTGTTGGTACAAATGGAAAAAATGGAGGTGTTTATAATTTAAAAGATTTAGTTAACACTATTGATAGAGTGTGGAGGTCTCATTTCTCTTTAAAACAAAAGTTCATTGTTTTGACTGGGGGTGAACCATTGCTTCAAGTTGATAAAAAATTGGTGAAAATCTTACAAAAAAATAATTTTCATGTTGCTTTGGAAACCAATGGATCCATTCAAACTAATATAGTTTTTGATTGGGTTTGTGTTAGTCCCAAAAGTCCCAATCATTGGAATTTAAAAAAAGGTGATGAATTAAAAGTTATTTACCCTCAGGACAAATTTGATTTAAAGAAATTGGTAAGACTCGATTTTAAATATTTTTTCTTACAACCTAAATATGATAGATTTTTGAAAATTAATCTAAACAAAACCATTGCTTACTGCAGATTAAATAAAAGATGGTCTCCTAGTTTTCAAGTACATAAAATTATAGGAGTACAATAAAATGCTTATTTACAAAAAATATTACTTTGATGCTGCTCATTATCTGCCAGGTCCTCAAGAAAACAATAACTATAAGAAAATGCATGGTCATAGTTATGAGATAACCGTAAGAATCGATGGAAAAACTGATAGAAATAAAGATTGGGTAATGGATCTGGAGAAATTAGATATAATAGTTAAACCTGAATTATCTGTTTTAGATCATTCTGTTTTGAACGAAATAGACGGATTAGAAAAGCCAACAAGTGAGAATATTGCAAAGTGGTTATGGTCAAGGTTGATAAAGAAAATAAAAAATCTGGATAGTATTGAGGTCAATAGACCAAGAATTGGAGGATGCGTTTACAAAGGAAATTAAAGTTTATCTCCCACGATATGCTCGAATATCAAGTTGATTAATAAATACATCCTTTGGTTTTGTTCCTTTTTGAAAAAAAACATCAATTGGAATACCACCTCTAGGATTCCAAAAACTAGCAACTCTTATCCATTTTGGTTTAACAAATTGTATTATTTTTTTTGCTATCTTAATTGTACAATCCTCGTGAAATCCACCGTAATCTCTAAAAGTAAATAAAAAAAGTTTAAATGATTTACTTTCCATTATTAACTTGTTTGGAACATAATCAATTACAATATTACCAAAATCAGGTTGTGAAGTAATAGGGCATATACTAGTAAATTCCGGTGCTGAAAACCTTATTGAATAGTTTAGATCTATGTTAGGATTTATTACGCAGTCTAGAACAAATGTATCAGGTGAATCTTTTATTTTTTTATTTGATCCAAGATATTTAAGTTTTTTTGTATTTGTCATGATATTTTAAATAATTACTTTTTAATTCTTTAAAGTTTTTGTTGAAGATTGATTTTCGTATATCAGACATCATTTTTTTGTAAAATGCAACATTATGTAAACTTAAAATCATAGACGATAATATTTCATTACTCTTAGTCAAATGGTGTAAATATGCTTTTGAAAAACTTTTAGAAACATAACAGTCTAAATTTTTATCGAGTGGATCTTCATTTTTAGCAAAGCTTGCATTTCTCAAATTTATTTCTCCATCAGAGGTGAAAGCTCTTCCATTTCTTCCAAATCTAGTTGGCAAAACACAATCAAACATATCTATTCCTTGTTCAACTGCACAGAAAATATCAACAGGTCTTCCAACACCCATTAAGTATCTAACTTTATTTTTTGGAATATCTTTTACGGAGCTCTTTACAATGTCAATCATTAAGGAATGAGTTTCTCCTACAGATAATCCTCCAACTGCATATCCATCAAAACCTATTTCTAACAGTTGTTCAGCACACTTTCTTCTTAAATCCTTATACATCCCACCTTGAACAATTGCAAAAAGACCGTAACCATCTCTTTTTTTAAAATAATCTTTACATCTTTTTGCCCATCTTAGTGACAGCTCCATTGATTCTTGTGCTCTTTGAAAAGAAACAGGATATTCGGTACATTCGTCTAAAACCATTGTAATATTAGAATTTAAAGCTTCTTGAATTCTAATTGCGTACTCAGGCGTGAGGTTAATTTTTTTTCCATCTAAATGAGAAACGAATTTAATACCTCGTTCATTTATTTCTCTTAGTTTTGATAGTGACCAGGCTTGATATCCTCCAGAGTCAGTCAAAATAGGTTTTTTCCAGTTAATAAAACTATGAAGACCTCCTATTTCTCTAATAACACTTTCCCCAGGTCTTAACATTAAATGATAAGTATTTGCTAATATAATTTCAATATCAAGATTTTCTAAATCTTTTTGGAAAATAGCTTTAACAGTTCCAGCAGTTCCCACAGGCATGAAAACCGGTGTTTTAATAGATCCGTGAGATGTTGTTAATGTCCCAGCTCTAGCATTTTCATCCTCTTTCTCCACTTTAAAAATAAAACTAGTCACTTTTATTCCAAATTAAGCAAGCATCTCCATATGAGAAAAATCTTAGCTTTTTTTTAATTGCAAATCTGTAAAGTTTCATTGTTGACTCTTTACCTATCAAACAAAAAATAATAAGTAGTAGTGTTGATTTAGGAGTATGAAAATTAGTTATTAGTCCATCAATTGTATTTATTTCATAACCTGGTTTTATAAATAAATTGGTTTCTCCCTTAAACGGTCTAATATTTCCTTTATTATCTTTTGAAGATTCTAAGAGTCTTAAAACCGTTGTTCCAACTGCAATTATTCTACCGCCGGTTGACTTAATTTTATTAATAGTATCTGCTGATTTTTTTGAAATATAACCATATTCAAAATACATTTCATGCTCTAGAATATTTTTATTTCTTATAGGAAGATAAGTTCCTCCATTAACATGCAAAGTAATAAAAATTATTTTAATTCTTTTTCTTAATAACTTAGATATTAAATTTTTAGTAAAGTGAAGGCTTGCCGTCGGAGCAGCAACAGCACCTTCTTTTTTTGCAAAGACCGTCTGGTAATCATTTTTGTCTGACTTTTTATGACCTCTTTTTTTGATGTAGGGTGGAAGAGGTGTCCTGCCAAATTCTTCGATTTTTTTTTTTAGTTTATTGACAGATAGATTAAATTTTAAATAGATTTCTTTTTTTCCTTTACTATTAAAAATTTTTTTAACATGAGCATGATATGAATCAAAAACTAAAATTTTATCTCCTATAAATATTTGAACCTTAGCTTTTATAAAAACACTCCATATATTTCTAATTTTATCTTCTAGTTTATTTAAATTTATTGATATTTTTTTCTTTTTTAAAAATCCATCAAAATCGGAACGAATTACTTTTGTGTTATTTAAGATAATTGCATCACCTGCATTTAATTCCTTTAGAATATTTTTAAATCTTACAATTTTAGGAATTTTATTATTAATTATAAGATTTGACTCATCTCTTGGTTTTACAGGATATAAAGCTATTAATTCCCTTGGAAGATTATAGTCTAAATCATCAAGATCCATATTAATATAAACTGTTAATTATTTGTAATAAAAAACTTTTACATTTTTTTAGTTGATCTATTTCAATATATTCGTCTGGTTTATGAGCTTGCTTTATTGAACCAGGTCCACAAACAATTGTTTGAAAACCCATTTTATTAAAAATGCCGGCCTCGGTTCCAAAACTTACAGTATTAATAGAGTTACTTTTGAGATTTTTTAAACACATTGATATGATTTCTGACTTATCATGAGTTTTAAGTGGAGGAAAATCATTTTGTTGAGTAAACTCAACGAAACAATTTTTATTAATTGATTTCATATCATCTTCTAATTCTTTTAAAAATTTTTTAATTTCTGTAACAAGTATTTCTGTTTTAAAATTTGGGATATCTCTAATTTCAAAAAATAATTCACATTTTTTTGGAATTATATTAATTGCCACACCCCCATTCACTTTACCAACATTAATTGTTGAAAAATTAGGTGTGAATTTAATATTTTTTTTCGATTTAATTTTATCTTGTTTCATACTCAAAAATTCAATAAATTTTGAACAGTAGTTTATTGAATTGACGCCTTGGTCAATTAATGAAGAATGTGATTCTAAACCATGAAAACCAACATAATAATTTTTTTTCCCTTTATGTTGGTTTACCAATTTCATTTCTGTTGGTTCGCCAACTATACAAAATCTGGGTTTTGGTTTTAATTTTTCTAGAAATGGAATAAGTTTTTGGATTCCAACACAACCGATTTCTTCGTCATATGAAAAAATTAAATGAATTGGTTTTTTTAATTCTTCAATTTTAATTTCTTTTATTATTGAAAGAACAACAGCAATGAACCCCTTCATATCTGTTGAACCTCTCCCGTATAATCTATTTCCTTTTTTTTGAAGTCGAAAAGGGTTCGATGACCAAAGTTGTCCTTCTGTTGGAACTACATCTGTATGTCCAGATAGTATGATTCCACCATCGACCTTCGGCCCTATAATACTATGAATATTAAATCTTCCAGGATCTCCTTTAATTTTCTCAGATTTTATGCCATAAGAATTCAGGAAATTAATTATAAAAGAGGCAATTTCATCATTACTTGTTTCACTTATAGTTTCAAAAGAAATTAATTTTGATAAAATTTGATTTAAGTTCATTTTTAAGAGTTACTAAACTGTTCATTTATTATTCGTTCCTCTAAATCGTGACCTGGATCAAATAACAAATTCATATATAACTTTTTTTCCAATTCTATTTCAAGTTTATTTATTTTCTCAAATTGCATAAAATCTGCTTCTGCTCTGACAGGACGCAAATCAGAATCAAGAGCATGTAATGTTATTTTTGCGTCATTATCAAGAAGCGCACCTCTCCACCTTCTAGGACGATAAGGACTAATAGGAGTTAATGCAAGAACTTTTGCTCCTACAGGGATTACGGGACCTCTTAAAGAAAGGTTATAGGCAGAACTACCTGCAGGAGTAGAAATTAGACAACCATCTCCAAGGTACTCCTCAATTCGTATTTTATTATTAATTATAATCTTAATCTTAGCAATTTTTGAACTGCTTCTTATTAATGAAACATCATTAAAAGCAAGTCCTTTGGTAACTAATTTATTTTTATTATAGCATTTAATTTTTAATGGTGAAAGTTTGTATGAGATGGCTGTTGCAATTCTTTTTTCTAAGTTTTTTTCTGAATATTGATTCATTAAAAATCCAATATGACCTTTGTTCATTCCATATATTGGCTTTTTTAAGTGCAAGAAATTATGAAGAGATTGAAGCATAGTCCCGTCTCCACCCAGAGCAACAATAACATCGGCATCTGATGGTTTGACGTACTTGTAGATCTTTTTCATTTTATTAAGAGATTTTTTCGCATCTGGTTTTTCAGAAGAAACAAATCCAATCTTCGTCATAATTAACCCCCAGTAGTATTCATAAATCTCTTTTTAATATAACTCTTATCGTCGACACTAAAATAATGTTTTTCTGGTTTGTTATAAATTACATCTCTAAGAATGTTTTCTAACGCTTCAACTTTTCCTGTTTTTAGAATTGGATTTAAGTCAACTGAGTTGTTATCACCAAGACAAGGGTAAATTATACCACTTGATGTTACTCTTATTCTATTACATGTAAGACAAAAATGATTTGATATTGGTGAAATAAATCCAACGTTTAATTTTAACTTTTTACAGAAAAAATATTTCGAGGGACCAGAAGAAGAAAAGTTTGATTGTTCTAATTTGAATTCTTTATTTATTATTTGTTTTGCTTCACCAACTGATAGATATTGTTTGGTTCTTGATAATGGAGTTTCTCCAATCGGCATAACTTCAATAAAAGACACTGAGAAATCATTTTTACTACACCATTTCATAATATTTAATATTTCATCATCATTAAATTTTTTGAGCAAGACAGTATTAATTTTTATTTTAATACCGTTTTCTTTAGCAGATAGAATCCCTCTTATTACATTTTCAAGGTTTCCTCCATTTGTAATAAAATTAAATTTTTCTTTTATTAAAGTATCTAAAGATACATTAATTCTTTTTATTCCAAATTCCGATAGAATTTTAGAATATTTTTTTAATTGTGTTGCATTTGTTGTAATTAATAACTCATCAATACAATTTTTATTTAATTTTAAAGATAAATATTCTAAATATTCTATGATATCTTTTCTAATAAGGGGTTCTCCACCTGTAATTCTAATTTTTTTCATTCCTAGTTTAATAAGAGCATCTGTAATTAATTTTAGTTCATACAGGTTTAGAAGTTTTATTTTCTGATATAAATGAGGATTAGTTTGTGGCATACAATACTTACATCGTAAATCACACCTATCAGTGACTGAAATTCTAACGTAATTTACTTTTCTTCCAAAACTATCAAACATATTTTTTTTCTTTTATTCATGTTTATATTTTAATGGCATAGGTTAAAATAATAAAGCATTCAAATTTATAAATATTTTATCAATGAAAATTAAACCAAATTTAAAAGATTCATCGCTGACAAGAAAGATATATGGTTTTGATGAGAGTTTTAAAAGAAAAAGAATAGATGTTGTTGAAGAAAGGCCGGTCACCTTATTCCTTAACAGTCAGGAGATAGTTACAATGATGACTATTAATGATTATCCAGAGTACCTTGCTTTAGGTTATCTTCTTAATCAAAAAATGATAAACGTTAGAACAAAAATTGAGTCTATAGAATATCATTCTGATTTAGAAACTGTAGTTGTAAGAACAAAAAAAAAAACAAATTACGAACAAAAATTAAAAAAAAAAATTATTACCTCAGGTTGTGCTCAAGGAACACTGTATGGGGATTTAATGGAGGATTTAGACAAAGTCAAGTTGAACAATCCGATAAAAATGAAACAATCATGGATATATGATTTATCAAAGAAAATCAATTTGACACCAAGTTTATACCTTAAAGCAGGAGCTATTCATGGTTGCGTATTATGTAAAAAAAATAAACCTCTTATTTATATGGAAGATGTTGGAAGACATAATGCTATTGATAAGATTGCAGGATATATGAAGGTCAATAAGATTTCTCCTTCGGATAAAATTTTTTATACTACAGGAAGATTAACTAGTGAAATGGTATTGAAATCTGTTCAAATGCGGATTCCAATAGTAATTTCAAGGTCAGGTTTTACAGCCTGGGGAGTTGATCTTGCTAGAAGGGCAAATTTAACACTAATAGGTAGAGCAAAGGGAAAAAAATTTATCATACTCAGTGGGGAAAAAAGAATTGAATAAAAAAAAAATTTTAGGTGTAATTTTATCTGGAGGTTTATCAAAAAGAATGGGAGAGGATAAGGCTGAAAAAAAAATTTATGGGAAAAGTTTGATTGAGTTAACTTCTTTAAGATCTACTAATCAAGTTGGTAAAATAATAATAAATTCTAATAATCCTATAAATAATCCAAATAATTTAAATTTTTACGAAATTGTAAAAGATTGTATTCCGGGAAATAAAGGACCTTTAGTTGGAATATTAACAGGAATAAAGTGGGCAATTAAACATACAAAAAGTTCTTGGATTGTTACATTTCCAGTAGATTCACCTTTTTTTCCAGATAATATGGTATTGAGGTTTTTAGAGGAAAGTGATGGATATGATGTTTTAATAGCTAAATCTTTAAGAAGGATTCATCCTGTATTCTCCATGTGGAGAGTAAGTTCAGAAATAGAAGAACAGTTAGAAAATTCAATAAAAAAAGATGAAAGAAAAATTGATAGAGTAACAAAAAAATTTAAAACTAAGGTAGTAAATTTTAAATATATTAGATATGATCCATTTTTTAATGTAAATACTATAGACGATTTAGAAAAAGCAAAAATTATATATGAAAAAAACTTTATGGAATCTTAAATGAGCTTTGTCGGTAAATTACATAAAAGAAATATCATTGCAAAACCAGGATTCAATAGATGGTTAGTTCCTCCAGCATCCATTGCTATTCACCTTTGCATTGGTTCAGTATATGCATGGAGTATGTTCAATCCTGCTCTTGTTAAGATTTTAGGGGTTGTGACCTCCTCTGGCGATGACTGGAATCTAGGACAAGTTGTATGGATTTTTTCAGTGGCAATTGTAAGTTTAGGTTTAGCTGCAGCTTATGCAGGAAAATGGTTGGAAGAAGTTGGTCCAAGGATGGTCGGCTTTGTGGCTGCATGCTGCTGGGGAGGTGGTTTTGTAGTCGGAGCTTTTGGTATTTATCTCCAAGAAATTGGTGTTCAGATTACTTTGTCATTACCAATGATTAGTTCCGAACCAATTGTAATGAGCATTGGATTGTATTTACTGTATTTAGGCTATGGTGTTATTGGAGGCATTGGCTTAGGTTTAGGTTATGTTTCTCCAGTATCAACTTTAATAAGATGGTTCCCAGATAGAAGAGGTATGGCAACAGGTATGGCAATTATGGGATTTGGGGGAGGTGCAATGATTGCAAAAGTTACAATTGATAGGTTGCTTGCAAAGTTTTATCAAGTTCCAGAATATTTAGGTGAGATTGACTCAGTTAAACTAATTACAGAGAGTGGAAGAAGATTTGTAGATGTTTCTGGAACTCTTGTTGAAGTTGTTATTGTTACTGTCAACGACATTGCTAAAATGATTGTGCCTGGTGATCCGGGAGTATATATAGTCGGAACGGGTTCAAGTGGAGCTGCACAAACCTTCTTATTTTTAGGTATAGTTTACTTTATAATTATGACAATTGCCGCATTTTCATATAGAGTTCCTCCTGAAGGATGGAAACCTGAGGGTTGGACTCCTCCGAAGGATTCTAAAAAAACTAGGTTGATAACTAAAAATAACGTTCATATTGATCAAGCATTAAAAACACCACAATTTTATTTTCTCTGGATTGTACTTTGTTTTAATGTAACTGCCGGAATTGGTGTTATTGGTGTAGCAAAAACAATGATGATTGAGATATTTGAACCAAGCTTACCATCAATTGTTACAGCAGGTTTTGCTGGCACTTACGTTTTGATGATTAGTGTTTTTAATATGGTTGGAAGAATCTTTTGGGCTTCCATGTCTGATTTTATTGGAAGAAAAACTACATATTTTATTTTCTTTTCACTTGGAATTTTACTTTATTTATCTATACCTTTTACAGCAAAAGCAATGAGTGTTGATCCAATTATAACATATCTTATTCTCTTTTATGCTGCATCAATGATAATTTTTACAATGTATGGTGGTGGTTTTGCTACGATTCCAGCATATCTTGCAGATATTTTTGGCACTCGATACGTTGGAGGCATTCATGGAAGACTTTTAACAGCATGGTCAACAGCAGGTGTTTTAGGCCCAGTTGCAATAACCCAGCTAAGACAAAATTCAGTTGATAATGCAATTGAAGATCTTGTAACCAAAATAAGTCCTGATAAATTTTCTGAAATATATGGAGATACAGTTGAAAATTTATCTCTACTAGTTCAAGAAAAAACCGTTACTATATCTAATTTAATGCCTCACATGCCCGAAGGTACAATTAACCCCTCCACAACTCTTTACAACTCAACAATGTTTGCAATGGCAGGTTTGTTAGGAATAGCATTTATTTCAAATCTTTTGATTGGTCCAGTTGACAAAAGACATCATATGAAAGATTAAAAAATTAAATTAAATAGGTTTAGGCAGTTAATTTTTGTATTTTAGCAGCACAATATTTCAGCTCTGGAATTTTTCCATCTGGATCTAAGGCTTGATTTGTTAAAAAATTAGCAGGTGCATTTTCAAAGCAGAAAGGAAGGAAAACCATTCCATCAGGAATCATCTTATCTTGTCTAACTTTAACTTTAACTTTTCCTCTTCTCGTTAGAAGTTCTACAGTCTCATCTTGACTGAATTTATTCTTAATCATTTCATTTCTCGACATGTTAACATAAGGCTGTGGCTCGATTGTACTTAATACTTTTGATCTTGAGGTCATAGAACCAGTATGCCAATGTTCTAAAAGTCTACCCGTTGTTAAAACAAGAGGAAAGTTTTTATCAGGAACTTCGTCTGGTGAAATCAATTTTGCAGGGACAAGTCTTCCTTTTTTGTCATTAGTAGGGAAACCTTCACCAAATATAACCTCATTACCAGGTTTTTTTTCATCGTCACAAGGATAAGTCACTGCACCTTCTTTAACTAAACGTTCCCAAGTGATGTTTTTCATAGAATCCATGCAACCACTTAGTTCATCATAAACTTCGTCTGGTCCAGAATAGTTCCACCCAAGACCTAGTCTATTTGCAAGTTCTTGAATTATCCATAAATCTTGTTTGGCTTGACCTGGTGGATTGATTGCTTTTCTAGCCAGCTGAACTCTTCTATCAGTATTTGTAAATGTTCCTGTTTTTTCAGGAAAAGCAGAAGCTGGTAAAACAATATCTGCTAAGTAAGCTGTTTCAGTAAGAAAAATATCTTGAACAATTAAAGTATCAAGTTTAGAAAGGGCTTCTCTTGCATGGTTCGCGTTTGGATCTGACATTGCAGGATTTTCTCCCATTACATATAAACCTTTAATGTTTTTAGCATATATAGCTTCCATAATCTCAACCACAGTTAATCCAGGTTTTGGGTTTATTTCACATTTCCAGTAGTTTTCAAAAAACTTGACATTGTTCGCGTCAGAAATTGGTGTGTAATCTGGAAATACCATAGGAATTAATCCAACATCTGAAGCACCTTGAACATTATTTTGTCCTCTTAAAGGATGAAGTCCTGTTCCTGGTCTGCCAACATTTCCGGTTGTAAGTGCGAGTGAGATTAAACATCTAGAATTATCGGTCCCATGTATATGTTGCGAGATACCCATACCCCAGAATATCATGGCTGCTTTTGCATTCGCAAAAATTCTGGCAGTTTCTCGTATTTCATGAGGTTCTATTCCACAAATTTCTGTCATTTCTTCAGGTGTAAAGTCTTTCACGTGTTCTTTAAGTTCCAGGTATCCATTTGTATTTTTTTCGATATATTGCCTATCAACTAACCCCTCTTCGATGATTGTATTAAGCATTGCATTAAGTAAAGCGACATCAGCTCCAGGTTTAAATTGGAGGCTTTTTTCTGCAATTCTAGATAGATCTTGTTTTCTAGGATCTAAAATAATAAGTTTCAAGCCATTGTTTTTAACGGCATTTTTAATAAAGGTCGCAGCAACAGGGTGGTTCTGCGTGGGCCTAGCCCCAATTATTATAGCCACATCAGCATTTTTGACTTCTGATACGGGGGCAGTTACTGCTCCTGTTCCAATTGCTTCCATTAAGGCAGCCACAGAAGATGCATGACACATTCTAGTACAATGATCTACATTATTGTTTTTAAAGCCTGTTCTTATTAATTTTTGGAATAAGTAAGCTTCTTCGTTAGAACCCTTTGCGCAACCAAAGCCGGCTAGAGCACTTCTGTCTTTATCAGAATCAATAATTTTCTTTAATTTCTCTCCAGCAAGATCTAGAGCTTCATCCCATGATGCCTCTCTAAAGTGAGTGAAAGGGTTTTTAGGATCAATTCTCTCTTTTGGGTTTTTTTTAATACCTTTCTTTCTAATAAGAGGTTTAGTTAAACGCTCTGGATTATGAATGTAGTCAAAACCGAACCTACCTTTTACACAAAGTCTGTTATGGTTGGCTGGCCCCTCTCTACCATCAACGGAAACTATTTTCTCTTCTTTAATATTGTATGTTAATTGACAACCAACACCGCAGTAAGGACAAAGTGAGTCTACTTTTCTATCCGGATTAATGATTTTTTTGCCGTCTTCATCCAATAAATTTGATTCCATTAAAGCTCCAGTTGGACAAGCTTGAACACATTCTCCGCAACTAACGCACGACGAATCACCCATTGGATCATTAAAATCAAAAACTACTTTAGAATTGTGGCCTCGATTCCCCATACCAATCACGTCATTCACTTGAACTTCTCTACAAGCTCTTACGCAAAGGTTACAATGGATACATGCATCCAAATTGACCGACATAGCAACATGAGAATTATCAGAATTTGGAATACTTTTATTATCTCTTTTGTCGAAGCGACTTTTTGTAACTTCTAAATCGTCTGCTATTTTCCAGAAATGAGAGTCAGGATCATGACATTCTTCTTTTTTAGGCTGATCCGTAACCAGGAGTTCTAAAACCATTTTCCTGGATTTTACTGACCTCTCGTCGTTTGTTGAAACCTTCATGCCTTCTGTGGGTTTTCTTAAACAAGATGGAGCAAGAACTCTCTCACCTTCAATAGAAACCATGCAAGCTCTGCAGTTTCCATCTGCTCGATAACTAGTTTTATCAGAATAACAAAGATGTGGAAGTAAAATTCCTTGTTTTTTGGCTACTTGCCAAATTGTTTCGTCTTTAGAAGCTTTAACTTTCTTATTATTTAAAAAAAACTCAGTCATTTAAATTATTTTGTAAATTATATATGATCTTTGAAATATTTCAAAGTACAAGTGATAGGGTTGCCAGCAGCTTGTCCTAGCCCACATATCGAAGCATCTCCCATAGTTTGAACAAGTTCTTCTAGTAAATCTTTATCCCAATTGTTTTTTTCAAGAAGTTTTACAGCTTTTTCTGTTCCAACTCTACAAGGTGTGCATTGACCACAACTTTCATCATTAAAAAATTTAAGAAGATTTAATGCAACTTTTTTTACATCATCTTTATCTGAAAATACAACTATTGCCCCTGAACCAATAAAACATCCGTGTTTCTCTAAGCTTCCAAAATCCAAAGGTATGTCAGCCATTGACGCTGGAAGAATCCCTCCTGAAGCACCTCCTGGCAAATAACCTAAAAAATTGTGGTCATCAAGCATTCCACCGCAATACTCATTAAGTAGTTCATTCATTGTGATTCCGGCAGGCGCTAATTTCACTCCAGGATTTTTTACTCTTCCAGAAACAGAATAACTATGAGGACCTTTGTGCCCGTCTTTACCTTGATTACTATACCATTTATGTCCGTTTTTGAGAATATCTGGAACCCAGAAAACTGTTTCAATATTATGATTTAGTGTTGGTTTTCCAAACAGACCAACTTTAGAAACAAATGGTGGTTTGTGACGGGGTAATCCTCTTTTGCCTTCGATTGATTCAATCATAGCTGATTCTTCTCCACAAATATATGCACCAGCCCCTCTTCTAACATACACATTTAATTTATTATCGATAATATTAGTTTCTTTTAATTTTTCTAATTCTTTAATCATTTTTAATCTAATACCTGGGTATTCATCTCTCATGTAAATGTAAATATCTTTTGCTTCAACAGCCCATGCAGCTATCAACATGCCTTCAAAGAACTTGTGCATGTTTTGTTCCAAGTATAGTTTATCTTTAAAAGTACCGGGTTCCCCTTCATCACCATTAATTGTCATTAGTCGGGGACCTTTTTCCATTCTTACAAATTTCCACTTTTGACCCGATGGGAATCCAGCTCCACCCATACCTTTTAGTCCTGACAAATTTAATTCTTCAATTATTTCATCTACATTAAGTTCCCCTTGATAGCATTTATTTAGAAGTTCATAACCATTGTCTTTGATATAACCTTCCAAACTTTTACCTTTAATAATTTCTGGATGAAGGTTTTTACTTGATATTATTTCTTTTACCTTCTTTAAATTTGCATTTCCTAAATGTTTGTGACCCACTTCACATGCGGGAGCTTTGTCACACAATCCCATACAAGGAGCTCTAACGACCCTAATCTTTTTTTTATCGAGATTTTTATCTAAGGAATCTATTAAGTCATTGGAGCCAAATAGTTCACATGTCAAACTGTCACATACTCTGATGGTTATGTCCTGAACAGAAGGATCATCATCTTCTATAACATCAAAATGAGCATAAAAGGTGGCAACTTCAAAAGATTCAGCAAATGGAATTCTTAGTAACTCTGAAATTGCTGCAAGATGTTTCTTTCTAATTTGGCCATATTTGTCCTGTATAAGATGAAGGTATTCAATTAAAAGATCACGTCTAAGAGGAAGGGACTGAATAAGATCTTTAATGTCTTTAACGTCCTTATCATTGGTATTTCTACCTTTGGGGTAAAATTTTTTATTTTTATTAATATCAAGCATTTTTATATATATAATGTCAGAAGGTATTTTTTAAATATATTATAAATAAAATTCATATAATTTATATATATATTGATCTTTTTTTTTTAATTGAAATTTTGTTGTAAAATTTTTTTTATATTGTCCAGCAAATTTCCACCCTTAAATAAATACCCGTTAATTCCAG
>MDSZ01246231.1_pt1 | contig 16800 bp, 15 predicted proteins | sample 811201 | NCBI WGS metagenome assembly MDSZ01 (sample SAMN05326647, study PRJNA326480) | marine metagenome | isolation source: seawater | place: Indian Ocean: North | collected 2010
ACAAATAAGAGTTTTTTATAAATTTTTTGAAAACTCTTTTGTGTTAATTAACGGGGGACACATGAAATGGAAAAATTTAGTAACGTTAACGAATTAGTTAACACACTTAAACCAGTAAATCCTATCTACTGTATACGCCCAGAGACCATAAAAAATTCAATCAAGGTCTTTAAGGATAAATTTCCCGGCAAAGTATTATATGCTGTTAAGACCAATCCAAATGAATTCGTCCTTAAGCATATTATTAAAAATGGTGTAGATAGATTTGATGTTGCGTCAATAAATGAAGTTAAACTTATAAGAAAACTGAGCCCTGATTCTAAATTATATTTTATGCATCCTATTAAAAGTAGGGAAGACATTGCTTCGGCATATTTTGATTATAATGTAAAAGATTTTTCATTGGACACAAAAGAGGAGCTAATGAAGATTTTAGACTCAACTCGAAACGCAAAAGATTTAAATTTATTTGTAAGAATTGCTGTATCCAATGAACACGCAGAATTAGATCTCTCAAGAAAATTTGGTGCTTTGTCAAGTGAAGCTCTTGGTTTAGTAAGACTTTGTAAGCAACACGCAAAAAATTTAGGTATTAGTTTTCATGTTGGTTCTCAATGTATGCATAAAATTTCTTTTTCTAAGGGATTAAAAGAAATTGCTAATATAATAAAAAAAACGAAGATTGTTCCTGATACTATTAATGTTGGAGGAGGTTTTCCCTCTATATATCCAGATTTAAAACCTGAGCCTTTAGAAAATTATTTTAATGAAATTAAGATTGGTTTGAAACATTTAAAATTAGAAAAAATGCCTGAAGTAATTTGTGAACCTGGTAGAGCCTTAGTGGCAGAAAGTGGCTCAACAATTGTTCGGGTAAATCTTAGAAAGAAAAATAAACTTTATATTAACGATGGAACCTATGGTTCATTGTTTGATGCTGGTGTTCCTAATTTTATCTTGCCTACAAGAATGATTACCAATGGGAGAATTTTATCTAAAAAGATAACTGCCTTTCAATTCTATGGTCCTACATGTGATAGTTTAGATTATATGAAAGGACCCTTTTTATTACCAAATAATATTAAAGAGGGTGACTATATTGAACTTGGACAATTAGGAGCTTATGGACTAACTTTTAGGACTAAGTTCAATGGTTTTTATTCAGATACTATTGTTCAACTTAATGACAAGCCTATAATGTCATTATACAATGATGCTGGTAAATTAAATTACTTAGTAGCTTAATGAATAAAAAGAATAGTCCTGCTGCAGGACATAATAAAAAAACGTTTTTAAATAACCCTGTTGAACACATAGACATCACAAAATTTGATTCTAGAACCATAATTGAGTCTATGAGTAAAATGTCTTTTACCTCAAGAGACACTGCTAACGCTTCAAAAATTTTCAATGAAATGATTGAAGATAAGTCATGTTCAATATTTTTAACTCTGGCAGGCTCAACATCAGCTGGCGGTTGTATGAAATTATATTCAGATTTAGTAAAATATAACATGGTTGATGCTATTGTTGCTACAGGCGCTTCTATAGTAGATATGGATTTCTTTGAAGCTCTAGGTTTCAAACATTATCAAGGCTCTCAATTCGAAAATGACACTAAATTAAGAGAAAACTACGTTGATAGGATATATGATACTTATATTGATGAAGAAGAATTACAGGCCTGTGATCAAAAAATTTGCGACATCGCAAACTCATTAGAGCCTAAAACTTATACTTCAAGGGAATTTATATATGAAATGGGAAGATATTTAAAAAATAATTCTAAAAAGAAAGATTCTTTAATTGAAACTGCCTACGATAATAATGTCCCAATTTTCTGTCCAGCTTTTACAGATAGTTCAGCTGGCTTTGGACTAGTAATGCATCAAGAACAAAATCCAAAAAAACACTTAACAATTGACTCCATAAGAGAGTTTAGAGAATTAACTGAAATTAAACTTAGGTCAAAACAATCTGGATTGCTGATGGTTGGTGGTGGCGTACCAAAAAATTTTATACAAGATACTGTTGTATGTGCAGAACTTTTAGGTAAAAAAGTTGATATGCACAAATATGCTATTCAAATAACAGTGGCAGATACTAGGGATGGCGCTTGTAGTAGCTCAACTCTTAAAGAGGCAAGTTCTTGGGGTAAGGTTGATGTATCAAAAGAACAAATGGTTTTTGCTGAAGCGACCAGTGTCTTGCCTCTGATTGCAAGTGATGCTTTTCATAGACAAAATTGGAAAAAAAGAGACAAAAGAGAATTTTCTAAAATTTTCAAATAAAATGAAATTTCAAAAACAAAAAGATGGTTTCTTAGGATATGATGCCAATACAAAAATTAAAAGTAAAGTTGTTGTCGTACCCTTTGGACTGGAAAAAACTGTTTCATATGGAGGTGGAACAAAAAATGCTCCAAAAGAAATTATTAAAGCCTCTCATCAAGTTGAATTATTTGATGAAGAGTTAAATAAAGAGACTTTCAAATACATTGGTATCAAAACTTTAAAACCTTTTAAAATTAAAAATCAAATTAAATCTGCTTTGGTGCAAATAGCAAATATTAATGAGCAAATTATTTCAAAAAAACTATTTCCATTTGTATTTGGTGGTGAGCATTCAATTACAAGTGGTTCAATTAGGCCGTTTGTAAAAAAATTTAAAACTCTTTACATTCTTCATTTTGATGCTCATGCAGATTTAAGAGAGAAATATGATGGTGAGCGATATTCCCATGCGACAGCTATAAGAAGATGTTTGGATTTTAAAAATGTCAAGGTTATATCATTTGGAATTAGAAATTTATCTAAGGAAGAAATGAACTTTTTCAATAAAAATAAAAAAAGAATTAAAATTTTTTGGAGTAACAAAAAAAATAAATGGAAAATATCTGAAATTCGTAAAATATTTAAAAATAAAAATGTCTACATCACATTTGATGTTGATGGTTTCGACTCTAGTTTAATGCCAGCAACTGGCACGCCAGAGCCAGGTGGAATGTTTTGGGATGATGTAATGCCCATATTAAAAAATGTATGCTCTGTTTCTAATGTTGTAGGCGCAGACATAAACGAACTTGCGCCTATAAAAAACTTTAACTCTTGTAATTTTTTGACGGCAAAACTTGCCTATAAAATAATATCTTATGTATTTGAATTTAAATCTAAATACTTAGGTCGTTAATACTCCACTTTATTTTTACCTTAGCTCCATTTAAGGAGCTTCCATTTTCAAAAAAAATAACTGCTGATTGTCTTTCCAGCAATGTTTTACCTAAAAAAGTTCCCAACCCTAATCCTGAATTATTTTTAGATAATTTTGATTTTGATTTTATATAGGGTTCTCCTAAAGCTGCAATAATGTCTTCAGGAAAACCTGGCCCATCATCTTCAATAAGAATGTATAAATTTATATTATCACTTATAATTGATATAAGGATATTCTGATTAGCAAATTTAACAGCGTTACCAATAAAATTCCTCAAGCCATATACAAGTTCAGGATTTCTCTTGATTTCGATTTTGTTTATATCTTTATCTATATTTAATCTAATATTTTTTTCAGAAGACTCCTTGAAAGATTTTATTATCTCCTCTAATAAATCCTCAAAACTCATTGAGCTTAAGAATTCATCACTTATAATTTTCTTTTGTGATATTTTTTTAAGAATATCACTACATCTCTTAGTCTGACTTATTAGTAAATCTAAATCTTTTGTAATTTTTGAGTTATCTCCCACTTCCTTTCTTAACTCCTTGGAAACTACAGATATTGTGGCTAAGGGAGTACCTAGAGAATGTGCTGCAGCTGCAGCTTGTCCTCCCAAAGATTCTAATTCATATTCTTTAGCTAAAATTTGTTGAAGCTTACTTAAAGCATCTGATCTTTTTTTTGTTTCCCCAGCAAATCGTATTCCAAAGTAACTTAAAAATATAAGTCCAATGATCAGAGAGATTAAAATTCCAGTCACATAATAATTCGGAAATGATAGTATATATTCTTCCATTCCGGGTAATGGCAAATTAAAAAATGTTAAAACAAATAATAGAAAAATTGTCGCCGATCCAAGTATAATAGTACTACCCATACTTAAAAAGGTAGAAGAAACAATTGTTGGAACAATTAAAAGTATTGCAAAAGGATTAAATATTCCCCCTGTTAAAAATAAAAGAATACTCAATTGAATGATATCATACATTAAAAAAGAGCTAGAATATAAATCTTTCAGTAAAGTCGCTTTAAGTCCAAATTGTAAATATATATTTGTTAAGAAACCTATGAGAATAACTATATGGCAAAGTAATACGGGAAAATTTAAATCAAGAAAAAAATAAACTAAATTAACTGAAAAAAGTTGACCAAAAATTGCGATCCATCTTAGAAAGACTAGTGTTTTTTTATCTAAATTAAGGTTTTCCTCTAACCTAAAAATAGTAGCAAAATCCATGGGTTTTAAATATCTAAATTAGCTACATCTAATGCATTACTAGTAATAAATTCTCTTCTAGGAGCAACTTCATCACCCATTAAAATGCTTATAATTTTTTGATCTTCTTTAGATTTTTCTTTAGTTCCATTAGAGTATTGTACTTTAAGTAAATTTCTATTATCAGGATTTAAGGTTGTTTGCCAAAGTTCTTCCGGATTCATTTCTCCGAGTCCTTTAAATCTTTGAATCGATAATTTTTGTTTCTCTTGCTCTATAATTTTTAATAATTCTTTAGGATTTAATTTTCTTTTTTTTTCTTTAGAATTTGATTTTTCAAATATAAATTTTTCTAAATCTTTCTCATCTTTCATATAATAGCTTTTATTATTTTTAGTAATTTTAAATAATGGTGGTTGAGCTAAATATAAATGGCCATTTTCAATTAGTTGATTAAAAGGGTAATTATTAAAAAAAGTTAAAAGTAAAGTTCTTATATGTGATCCATCGACATCTGCATCTGTCATAATAACAATTTTATCATACCTTAAGTTATCAATATTAAAATCTTTTGAACCAGTGCCTAATGCATTAATCAAAGTTACTATTTCACTGGATGACATCATTTTTGCTAGAGCTTTTGTCTCGTTGTCACCGTTTTTACCGGAGTTCCTGCCATTAGCATTTACGTATGTATTCAGTATTTTTCCTCGTAGCGGTAACACAGCTTGAAATTCTCTGTTTCTACCTTGTTTTGCTGAGCCTCCTGCAGAATCACCTTCGACAATATATAGTTCGGTTCCCTCTTTTTTTGAAATCTGACAGTCTGCAAGTTTTCCAGGTAGTCCTGTTATTTCAAAACTACCTTTCCTTCGAATATTGTCTCTAGCCTTCCTGGCAACATCCCTTGCGATTGCAGCTTGGGTAATTTTTTCAAGCACATTTCTTATAGTTGAAGGATTCTGATCAAACCACACAGAAATTTTATCATTAATTATACTTTCAACAATTAAACGTATCTCGGATGAAACTAATTTATCTTTAGTTTGAGAAGAAAATTTTGGGTCAGGCATTTTTATAGATAAAACAACTGTCAACCCTTCCTTTATATCTTCTCCGGTTAATGACAATTTATTCTTTTTATTGTGTTCATTTGAATATTTGTTAATTACTCTAGTTAATGCACTTCTAAATCCTAGCAAATGGGTTCCTCCATCTTTTTGATGAATATTATTTGTAAAAGCCAATACTTCCTCAGAATATCCTGCATTCCATTCTAAAGAGCATTCTACATTTACATCATTTTTACTAGAGGATAAATAAATTGGTTTTTTAAATACTGGTTTTTCATTTTTGTTTGATAAAATAGGTTTTTTCTGATTAATAAATTGGACAAATTCTAATATTCCACCATCAAATTTATTTTCGTATTTTTTTATTTTTGATGATGTTTTATCTACCAAAGTTAAATTTATTCCCTTATTTAAAAATGCTAATTCTCTCATCCTCTTTTGTAGAACCGTTGAACTAAATTTTATTGATGAAAATATTTCTTTTGATGGTAAAAAAGTTATATTAGTACCTCTTTTTGAAGATTTACCTATTTTTTTTAATGGCTTTAGAGATTTACCGTTCTCAAATTCTATAAAATACTCCACACCATCTCTAAATATTTTTAATTCGAGTTTTTCAGACAATGCATTCACTACAGAAACTCCAACCCCGTGCAATCCTCCAGAAACTTTATACGAATTATGATCAAATTTTCCACCTGCATGTAATTGAGTCATGATTACTTCAGCAGCAGACATTTTTTCCCCTTTATGCATATCAATAGGAATTCCTCTTCCATCATCTTCGACGGTAATAGTATTATTTGGATTTATAAAAACAGAAATATTTTTACAATGTCCTCCAAGAGCTTCGTCTATTGAATTATCTAAAACTTCAAAAACCATGTGATGTAAACCGGTGCCATCGTCTGTATCACCGATGTACATTCCTGGCCTTTTTCTTACAGCATCTAAGCCTTTTAAAACTTTAATAGACGATGCGCTATATTCATTATTTTTTTGATTTAAACGAGATTGTTTTGACATTTAATTTTTTAAATTTTATTTTTATATCATTTTTTATAAGCAATATACAATCGGATGTAAAATAAGTCCTCTATAAGTATTTAATACCAACGGTTTTAGATGAATTTAAAAAAAAAAAAGATAAAAAATAGATCTTTTAAATTTTCATAGGCATAATGACATAAAAACTGTTTTTATCTGAATTATCAAATACTAATACTGGAGAAGTAGAGTTTTTGAGGCTAAAAGTTAAATTTTTATCTTCTATTTCAGATGCAATATCAATTAAGTATTTGGAATTAAATCCAATAACTAAATCTTCACCATCATATTTTGCTGCAACCTCTTCATTTCCATCACCTGAATTTGTACTATTGACTGATAACCTAAGTTTATCCTTACTAAGCTCTAATTTTACACCTTCTTTTCTGTCGATTGAAACTGAAGCTACTCTCTCAACAGAGTTTATAAAATCAGAAGAGGAAACTGTTAACGTTTTAGAGTTCTCTTTAGGTACCACTTTTTGATAATCAGGAAATTTACCATCAATTACTTTTGAGATTAAATTTATTTTTCCTAGGCTAAATTTTATTTTATTTGCACTTGCTTGTATATATAATTTTTCACTACTATTATCCAAAAGAGCACACAATTGAAAAATTGTTTTTCTAGGAATAATAATTGATGCAAAGTTTTTTATATTTTTAACTATCATACTGCTAGAAGATAGCCTATGACTATCAGTAGCAACTCCAGTTAAAAACGTATTTTTGTTCGACTCTGTCGCGTGTAGATAGATCCCATTTAAATAATGTCTTGTATCATCATTCGAAATTGAAATTTTTGTTTTGTTAAGTAATGATAAAAAATTTTTTCTCTCTAACTCAATTTTTTCACTATCAAAGTTGTCATCAAAAGTAGGAAAGTTACTAGAAGGTAAACATAATAAATTAAAATCTGAATTTTTAGTTTTTAAACTTAATTTATTTTCGCTTTTTAAGGTAAAATTTATTTCAGTGCTCGGGGGAATTTTTCTCAAAATATCAAAAAGCACGTTTGCTGACGTAGTTGTGTTACCTTCTTCTACGACTTTTAATTCCGATATTTCATCGTAGAAAACTATATCTAAGTCTGTAGCTACTATCTCTAATTTATTATTTCTTATATTAAGAAGGACATTTGAAAGAATTGGAAGAGTGTTTTTTTTTTCAACTACTCCCTGAACATAATTCAATGATTTTAACAATAAATCCCTATTAATATCAAACTGCATCGGCACTAATTTTCTAACAAAAGGCTTTTTATCTGAATGAGATTTTTTTTCATTTCTTCATCTTTTTCTGATAATTTTGTAATAGTTTTAACTGCATGTATAACAGTAGTATGATCCCTATTAGCAAATCTCCTGCCAATTTCTGGAAGTGACCTTGTGGTTAACTTTTTTGCAAGGAACATCGCAATTTGTCTTGGACGAGCTAGAGGTCTTGATCTTCTTTGAGATAACATATCATTTAAAGTGATATTAAAATAATTTGAAACTGTATTTTGAATTTTGTCGACTGTAACTATTTTTGCTTGATTAAAAACATCCTTTAAAATGTTTTTACAATCATTTATATTTAAGACTCTTTTATGCACTCTGCTAAAAGCGATAACTCTATTCAAGACCCCAATTAATTCTCTAATGTTAGTTTTGGCCTCAGATGCTACAAAATTTATTACTTCATCTGAAATATTGATATGTTCTTTAAATTGATTTTGTATATGATCAATTCTATTTTTTATGATGTTTTTCTTAAGCTCTAGATCAGGAACATCTATATCAATAATTAAACCACCCGATAGTCTAGACTTTATCCTTTCTTGAACTCTGTCAAGTTTCATAGGAGGTCTATCAGCAGAGATTACTATTTGGGATCCCTTTTCTAATAGACTATTAAATGTATGAAAGAATTCCTCTTGTAGACTTTCTTTGCCTCTTATAAATTGGATATCATCAATTATAAAAACAGATGATTTTCTAAAAAAATCTTTAAAATTTACCATATCATTTTTTTTTATTGATTTTATAAAATGATACATGAATCTTTCTGCCGAAATGAACATCACTTCTTTGGAAGCTTGTAATTCTAAGCCTATAGCATTAAGCAAATGTGTTTTCCCCAGTCCAACGCCGCCATAGATATATAGTGGATTATATCGAGATGTGTGTTCGCAAACCTTTTTTGAGTATGAAAGAGCAACTTCATTACTTGATCCCTTGATAAAATTATTAAAATTTAAATGGTGGTTTAATCTATTATAATTCAGTATTGAGTCTTTAATTTCAGTTACTTTATTGAAATCCTCAATTTTAAATTCATCACCTCTAACACTTTTTTGTTCTTCAATAATTTTAAATTCAATTCTGGTTAGGCTTAGCTTAAAGCTTTTTACGAGTTCTAAAATTTTGTCCAGATATCTTGAAACTATCCAATCTCTGAAAAACCTTGTGGGAACACCTAAAACTAAGTAATCGTTGTATTCTTTTACTAAAGTTATGTTTTTTAGCCAACTGCTGTAAATTTCAGAGCCAAAATTCTTTTTAAACTCAGATTGTAAATCAGCCCAATTAATTGTTTTTTCTTCTTCGGAAAGAAAAATGTTTTCATGTTTGGTTATTTTATTTTTCATGAGTTAACTTGCTTGAAACTTTAAAAACCTTATTTTCAAAAAACTTTCAAGAATTATTTTTAAATTTCAAAAAAAAAATCGTTTGTGGTTGTAGACTTAGCGTGTTGATAGAAATTTTTAATTTACAACCCTTAACAGAAATAAAATCTATATTTAGTTTTAAAAACTAAATAGGCTAGTAAATTAACAACTTAAAATTGTTTATTTTTTATAAATTTTTTTTGAGAATCTAGAAATTTTTCTAGCAGCAGTTTTTCTACTAATAACACCTTTTTTAGCAACCTGCATTAGAATTGATTGAAGTTTTGGGAAGAATTTTTTTGCTGACTTTTCATCGCCTTTTTTTAATATCGTTTCCATTTGTTTAACCGCAGACTTGTATTTACTTTTTCTAACTCTGTTAACTGCAGTCTGTTTTTTTACTCTTCTAACTCTTCTTATTGCTGATTTTGTATTTGGCATAATAGATAATTTGTATATATGCCCAACAAATCCCGGTCAACTTATTATTTTTGACATATATTGCAAAAAAAAGTTGATCTATTCGATAACTTAATTCTTTTAACTGTTCCTTTACAATTTAACTGAGTGCAAGACTTACCTTGTCTTCCATAAACATTAAAAAATTGCTGAAAGTTACCTTTTTCGCCCTCTGTATTGTTGAAGTTTTTAATTGATGAGCCTCCCTCATTTATTGCTTTTTTTATGACTTTTTTTATCTCATTAACTAAACTTTGTATTTTTTTATGAGAAAGATTATTTAATCTTATCTTAGGATTTGTTTTGCTGAAAAACATAGCTTCATTAACATATATGTTGCCTAAGCCAGCAACAAATTTCTGATTCATTAACAGGTTTTTAAGAAAAATTTTTTTTCCTTTTATTTGTTTCTTAAAATAACTTACATTAAATTTTTTTGATAATGGTTCTGGTCCAAGTTTTTTTAAATGTGAGCTTAAAAAAACTTTGTTAGTTCTTAAAATTTTTATAAAACCAAATTTTCTTACGTCATTATACAAAAGAAAAATATTTCTATTAAAACCTATTATTAAATGATCATGTTTCAATTTATTTTCATGCAATTTATAATAAAAGCTTGTTTTATATTTTTTGTTATCTTTAAATACAATAATTTTACCAGTCATTCCCAAATGAAGCAAAATTGTAAAGTTATTATTTAAATTGATCAAAATATATTTCGATCTTCTAGTCACAGATAAAACTTTTGAATTGATCATTTTTTTCATCATTTTTTCATCAATTTCATATCTTAAAAATTTATTACGTATTTCTATATTTTTTATTGTTAAATCATATATAGTCTTTTTAAGTGCCTTTTTAACAACTTCAACTTCAGGTAATTCTGGCATATAATTAATTATGAATTTACGTTACGAAGATAAATCTAAACTAGTTAAAGAAGTTTTCAATAAAGTTTATGACAAATATGATCTGATGAATGACATTATGTCACTAGGAACACATAGAATATGGAAAAAAAATCTTATTTCTTGGATGAACCCATCTAAAGATAATAAGATTGTTGATGTTGCATCTGGTACAGGTGATATAGCAAAACTTTGTTCAAATAATACCAACAATCAGTGTAAAATTGAGTGTGTAGAGCCAAATAAAAAAATGCTTTTAGAGGGAGAAAAAAAATTGAAACATTTAAATAATATTAATTGGGTATTATCATCAGCTGAAAGTTTACCCTTTAAAAATAATTGTTTTGATTATTATGTTATTAGCTTCGGCATAAGAAATGTTACAAATCTGGATAAATCTTTAAAAGAAGCTTATAGAGTTTTAAAGAATGGCGGAAGGTTTTTTTGTCTTGAATTTTCTAAAGTTGAGAATGAAATTTTAAAAAGTATTTATGAAAAATATTCTAGGGTTATACCCTCGGTCGGAAAGTTAATTGTAGGAAGTGAGATGCCATATGATTATTTAGTAAGAAGTATTGAAAAGTTTTATAGTCAAGAAGAATTCACCCAAAGACTTATTAATACTGGTTTTATCGATGTGAAGCATAGAAATCTCACAAATGGTGTGGCTGCGATACATTCTGGTTGGAAAATCGAATAATGATTAAAAGATTTTTACAATTAATTAAAATTGCAAGAAAATTAGCTTCTTCTGGGGCATTAGATACAATTAATCAATTATATAAGTTACCTGTGACCCTAAAAATATTTTTTGATTTAATATCTATTGGTTCACAAAAAACATATTTAAATCAATCAAAATCTTCTGGTGAAAAATTATGTGATGCACTTGAAGGCATGGGAACCACATTCATTAAATTAGGACAATTTCTTGCTACTCGTCCAGACATTATTGGAGGTCAACTTGCCAATGATTTGGAAAAGTTACAAGATAAACTTCCACCATTTAATTTTGAAGAGGCTAAGAGAGTACTAAAAAGAGAGGTAGGACATGATCAATTTGAAAAAATTGTTGATATTTCAGAGCCAATCGCTGCCGCATCAATAGCTCAAGTACATTTAGCGAAAATAAAAATTGATAATAAAGAACGAGAAGTAGCTATAAAAATTTTAAGACCTAATATCGAAAAAATTTTTAATGAAGAATTAGATGCATTAATGTTATTCGCTTATATTATTGAAAGTACATTAAAAAAAACAAAAAGACTGAAATTGGTTGAAGTAGTTCATCTTTTAAGAGAAATCACAAATATTGAGATGGATTTAAGGTTTGAAGCTGCGGCAGCTAATGAATTATTTGAAAATACTAAGAACGATAATGGATTTAAAGTTCCTCAAATATATTGGCAATATACATCAAAGAAAGTATTAACATTGGATAGGGTTAAAGGAGTTTCAATAAGAGATCATATTTCCCTCAAGAATAAAAACATAGATTTACAAAAAATTGCAGAAAATTTGATACAACATTTTTTAAGACAAGCTGTAAGAGATGGTTTTTTTCATGCTGACATGCACGAAGGAAATTTATTTGTGGATGATAACGGAAATATTGTCCCTGTAGATTTTGGTATAATGGGTAGACTAGACAAACATAATAAAAAATATCTAGCTGAAATACTTTATGGGTTTATAAAAAGGGATTATGTCAAAGTAGCTGAGGTTCATTTTCAGGCTGGTTTAGTTCCTAACACAGCCTCTAAAGAAGAATTTGCACAAGCATTGCGTTCAGTGGGTGAGCCAATATTTGGACAAAATATTAAAGATATATCTGGTGGTAATTTACTTTCACAGCTATTTGAGATTACTGAAAAATTTAATATGGCAACACAAACACAACTTTTGTTACTCCAAAAAACTATGGTGGTCGTAGAAGGAGTAGCTAGAAAATTATATCCTGAAACTAACATATGGAATGTTTCAAAACCTATTCTAGAAAATTGGTTGGCAAATTTAAAGGGACCTAAGGCAACTTTTTCGAGTGCAATTGATACTTCGAATGAAATTTTAAAAAGGATACCTGATCTTCCAAGTTTTATGGATAAAGCAAATCACGCCTTGCAATTAATTGCTGAAGGCAAATTAAACCTAGCCAACAGTAGTAGTTCCTCTCTTGAAATAGAAAGGTTAAGATTAAAAAGTTTCCGAAACAACATATTAATTTCAATTTTAGGTATTGTAATTTTATCATTAGTAGTATTTTAATTATATTGATGGAACTAAAAAATAAAAAAATATTAGTTGTAGTTGGAGGCGGTATATCTGCTTACAAATCATTAGATCTTATTAGACTACTTAAAAGAGACGGATTTGAAATTAAAACAGTATTAACAAAAAGTGGAAGACAATTTGTTACGCCCTTATCAATTTTATCGTTATCAGGGGGAAAAGTATATGAGAACTTATTTGACAAAAACAATGAAGCTGAAATAGATCATATATCACTTTCTAGATGGGCAGATTTAATCTTAGTAGTTCCAGCTACTGCAAATTTAATTAGCAAATTAAGCCACGGAAAAGCTGAAGATCTTGCTACAACAATCATGCTAGCATCAAACAAAGATATAATTTTAGTGCCTGCTATGAACGTAAGAATGTGGGGTCACAGGGCCACTCAAGAAAATTGTAAAAAATTAGTAACATATGGCTATAAATTTTTAGGACCCACTGAAGGTCTAATGGCATGTGGTGAATTCGGAAAAGGGAAAATGCTCAGTCCAAAAAAAATATTCAAAGAAGTTAAGGATTATTTTTTAAAAAGAAACGTTATTAAAAATAAAAATTATAAAGCTTTAGTAACTACAGGCCCAACAAGAGAATATTTAGATCCTGTTCGTTTTATTTCAAATGAGTCAAGTGGAAAACAGGGGTATGAAATAGCTTTAGCTTTAAAACGTCGAGGTATTAAAACTACTTTGATAGCAGGGCCATCAAACCTACAAATTGAAAAAGGCTTAAAAATTATTAAAGTAAAAACTTCTGATGAAATGTTAAAAGCTGTAAAAAAAAATTTATCCGTTGATGTGGCTGTTTGTACTGCAGCCGTTTCAGATTATAAACCATCTGTTTTCCAAAAAAATAAAATTAAAAAAAGTAAAAGAAAAGAAAATTTAAGTTTGGACTATACCGTGGATATTTTAGATTATATTGGAAAAAATAACCGATTTCGCCCAAAGCTTGTTATAGGATTTTCAGCTGAAACTGAGAAACTTTTGCAAAACTCAAAAAATAAATTAAAGAATAAAAATGCTGACTGGATAATAGCAAATGACGTATCTAAAAAAGATATAGGATTTAATAAAGATTTTAATGAGGTAACTATAATTCGCTCAGATGGTAAGATTTCAAATATAAAAAAAAATAAAAAAAGTTTTATTGCATCAGTAATATCTGAAAAAATTATAAATGAATTATTAATTAATGACAAAAGTCTTAATTAAATTTTTTAAATAAATATTTTATCAAATGAATAATTTAGTATGAAAATTTCTAACAACGAATACAAAAAGTTTTCTAAACAAATAATTTTAAAAAAATTTGGGATCATCGGTCAAAAAAAAATAAAGTCCTCCAAAGTACTGATATTTGGTATGGGTGGTCTAGGTTGTCCTTTATCAGTATATCTTGCAAGTTCGGGTGTTGGTACAATTGGTATTGTAGATTACGATAAAGTTGAATTATCAAATTTAAATCGTCAAATTATTTTCAACTCACGAGATATTGGAAAGTATAAAGTTGATATAGCTAAAAAAAAAATAAAAAATATTAATAATAAATCAAAAATTAAATCTTATAAATTTAAAGTAAATAAAAGTAATATAGAAAAATTAATTCAAAATTTTGATATTATCTGTGACGGAACAGATAATTTCCATACTAGGTTATTAATTAACGATTATAGTTTAAAGAAAAAAAAAATTTTAATATCTGCAGCAGTTAGTGGATTTGATGGACATATTTTCAAGTTTGATTTTAGAAAAAAAACTCCATGTTATAGATGTTTTATGCCTGAAATTCCGTCACAAAATAACAATTGTGATACTGAGGGAGTTACGCCCACAATTACTGGAGTTATGGGAACTTTACAGGCTAATGAAGTTTTAAATTCAATACTAAACTTTAAGTCAGATATGGGACAAAAAATGATTATTTTTGATTCAATCAAGATGAATTTTAGAAAAGTGAGTTTAAGCAAAAACAAAAAATGTAAAAATCAATGTTAAAATTTATTATAGCTTTCTATTTTTTTTTTTTAAGTCTGCTTGCAAGTGATGATTACTTTTTGTCTTTGAGAAATGATAAGGTTAATTTAAGATTGGGTCCTTCTTTTGATTACCCTATAAAAATAATATATAAAAAAAGATATTTACCAGTTTTAGTTAAAGAAAAGTCAGAAAATTTTAGAAAGGTACAAGATCATGAAAATAATTCTGGCTGGATACATATTTCACAATTATCAAAAAAAAAATCTGGGATAACTATTAGAGAAAAAGTTTTATATAAAAGACCTACTGTGTTTTCAAAACCTTTAGCAAATGTTGAGACAGGACGTTTGCTTATAATTTCAAAATGCAAGGAAAATTGGTGTAAAATCAAAACTGAAAATTATTCAGGATGGGTAAAAAAAGATGGGATCTGGGGTAGGCTTTAACTATTTTGATTTGATTTTTGAAGCCCAAAACTTGTCTAATAAAAAATACCAAACAGTATTAGCGAGCGGCTCCACAATAGCATCTGTTAAAGCAATAGAAAAAGAGACGTCTGCAATCAGCATTAAAACGGTTATAGCGATAGCAAAGTGACCTATAGTGTATACAAGAGTTCTTATAAGTGAACCTTTATTATTTTCGTATATTCTCTTAGCTGCTCCGTGAATACCTTGAGTAAGTTCAGTCATATTAATTCAATTTTTTTAAGTTTGGTCTGTCTGCATCCATTATCTTCCCCCATGCAGCAACAAAATCTTTAATAAATTTCTCTTTATTATCATCCTGTGCATATACTTCAGCATAAGATCGAAGTATTGAGTTTGAACCAAAAACCAAATCTGCTCTGGATGCTGTAAACTTAACTTTGCCTGTTTTGCGATCAATAATATCGTAAGAGTTCTTTCCTGTTGGATTCCAAGTATATTTCATTTCAACTAAATTAATAAAAAAGTCATTTGTTAAAGCGCCAACTTTATCCGTGAATACACCTTTGTTTTTTGCAGACTCATGGTTTGTTCCTAAAACTCGCATTCCACCGACTAAACATGTCATTTCTTTTGCAGTTAGTCCCATCAAAGAAGCACGCTCTAATAAAAGTTCCTCTGGCATCACAGAATAATCTGATTTTACATAATTTCTAAATCCATCATGCAAAGGTTCTAGCCACTTAAAATTTTTAATCTCTGTTTGATTTTGTGAAGAATCCCCTCTACCTGGATTAAATGGAACTTTAACTTTAGAACCAGCTTTTTTTATTGCTTTTTCTAACCCTACATTTCCTGCTAGAATAATTGTATCAGCGACTGTCGCTCCTGTTTTTTTTGCTATGCCTTCCAGAACTTTTAATATTTTTGAGAGTTTTTTTGGCTCATTAGCTTCCCAGTCCTTCATTGGTGCTAAGCGAATTCTTGCCCCGTTAGCTCCTCCTCTTTTATCAGTTCTTCTGTAAGTCCTAGCACTATCCCAAGCTGTTCTGATTAGATCGCTAGCCTTTAGTTTGCTATCTACAATCATTTTTTTAACTTTATTTACGTTGTATTTCTTTTTTGGAGGTAAAACATTGCCTTGCCAGAGAAGATCTTCTTTGGGAGCCCAAGGACCAATATAATTATCTTTATTTCCCATTGTTCTGTGGGTTAATTTAAACCAGGCTCGAGCAAATGAGTCCTCAAAAAATTTAGGGTCTTTGTAAAATCTTTCAGAAATTTTTCTGTATTCTGGATCCATAGCCATAGCCATGTCCGCATCAGTAAACATTAATCTAGCTTTTTTTGTAGGATCACCTAAATCAACTGGTTTTTTTTCTTCTTCAAGATTAATAGGTTCCCACTGCCATGCTCCTGCTGGACTTTTTTTACTTTCCCACTCATAATTTAGTAAAAGATCTAAGTACTGATGATCCCATTTATCAGGATTAGTTGTCCAAGCTCCTTCAAGGCCTGAAGTAATTTGATTAACTC
>MDSZ01036479.1_pt1 | contig 16799 bp, 15 predicted proteins | sample 811201 | NCBI WGS metagenome assembly MDSZ01 (sample SAMN05326647, study PRJNA326480) | marine metagenome | isolation source: seawater | place: Indian Ocean: North | collected 2010
CTTTCTTAATTTTAATCAAAGAATACCATGTAGACCCCGAAACAGGTGAAATTATGTTTTATCGTATTAAAGAAGTTATGCGTGGCGACCCTATCTTTATGAGAATTGTATCCGATAAGCGTGGAGTTCGTGGTGGTAGATACAAGGTCTGTCCTATACATAGAGATAAGGTAGCATATCCGGGTCAAGAAGAAGAATGCGAAGTCTGTGGTAACAAGATGGAAGAAGTTCATTATGTGAATATGGCCGGAAGTGGAAAAACCCAATATTATATTGATGGGGAAGTTATTCACATAAGCAAATATAGCCCTTCTAAATTGTATGGTAAAAGTCCTGTGAATACTCTTTGGCGACAAGCGATGACCCTAACTGCTATGGATAATTACCTGTATACTGCTTATCAGAAAAGAAGAATACCAAAAGGAATTATATCTGTTACCACCGATAATCTAGAGTCAATGAAATCGTTTTGGAAAGCAGTTGATGAAAAAATGGAACGCGACCCGCACTATGTTCCTAAAGTTGGAATTGAGTCTTCCACAGGTCGTGGTGGGGTTAATTGGGTCAAATTCATGGATACTCTTGAAGAAATGCAGTATATTGCTGTGAGAGATGAAATTCGTGCTAGAATGTCTGCTTTCTATGGTGTAAGTAATATCTTTATGATTGATAATGGGAAAAGCGGTGGTTTGAATAATGAAGGTTTACAAATTTTAGTTACTAATAGGGCTGTTGAATTTGGACAAAAAGTATACACAGAAGTTTTATTCCCTAGACTTTTAGAAGAAATGGGTGTTACTGATTGGAAATTAACCCTATATCCAAATGAAGAAGAAGATGAAATTACTAGATTACGCCGTGATGAAATGGAAGTTAATCTTGCACAAAGGATGACTATGTTAGGTTACAAACCCGAACTTATGGAAGAAGGAGATAGAGATATTCGATTTGTATACTCTAAACTACCCGACCAAATGGGTGCGCCACCGGGCGGGCCACCGGGCGGGCCACCGGGTATGCCGCCTATGCCGCCACCACAGCCGGGTATGCCGCCTATGCCGCCGGGTGCGCCACCGGGTATGCCTATGCCTCAAGGAATGCCTATGCCTTCGCCTCAACCGGGCGGTCAAGGTGTTGGGATAAGAAATCGTGGCCCTACATCACCACAAGCAAGAACTACTATGGGTAGTGGTTCTCCAATAAGTAGTGTGCAACAAAGAGGCCCACAACCTTCTGTAGCACAGCAAAATCAAAAGAACATTTCAAATGCAAACCGAATAAGAGGCGCATAATTAAAGTAATAGTCATATAGTCGAGGGTATAGAGTTGGTAGTATGGAACTACAGAAAATGAACCCGATGGCGATGAAACTTCAACTTCATGTTGAGAATTTAACAAAGGCTTTAGAAGATAACGATTCTTCTTCTAGTAGAATGCATTTGAATGAAATTTTGAAATACGCTGATTTTATGCAATCGGATTTAACTAATGAAATTCGTAAGAGTGAGATAGTTGAAGACTATGAGGGCGTTAATCAATTTGCAGGTGGAGTGCCTGTTAGAAAATACAATGAAAATGGTTCTAACTTCGACCCAAGCCAAAGAAGTTCTGTTTTAGCCGGAACAATTATTCCTTCAAAAACAAATACAAATATGCGTACAGTAAGTGGAACATACGGTAGAAAAGTAGAGTGATTTCCGTGTCCGAAGAAGAAACTCAAGAATCTAGCGCACATAAGTTGCTAGAGGCTTTGATTAACAAAATGGAAGATATGGATAATCGTATGATGAGAATGGAAAATCAAATGAATACTCCCCAACATATGTTGAGGAAAGCAGGTTATGTTTCTATGAAAACACCTATCGCAGAAGGTAGTTTTGTAGATGATTTTAGAAGCGAGGTGGTTGAAACACCAAACGCAATAATCAAATCGCCTCAATCTGAATTGACTAACGAAGACATACACAAAATGTCTTGGGAAGAAATTCACGATATGGCTTCAAAATTTGACGATAGACAACCGGAGATGTATTGATATGAGTAGACCAAGATTTACAGAAGTAAGCGAAGAAGTAGCAAATATGTTCCTAAAGGCAACTAATTTAGCCGATAGGTTAGATGAATTAGAAAAGTATGCAGATACTAATAAGGCAGGAGAAAATTGTCCTAGTTGTGGTGGAAAAATGAATAAAATGGGTTGTATGGCTAAAGCAGGATGCGGAACAATGGCTAAAGCACAGCCGGAGTATACCGAATCGTATAACACAAAACCACAAGATGTTACATTTGTTGCAGAATCCGGCGGTCAAACTCGTAATGCTTACTACACCACTAATAATTACACACTAGATTCTGATGATGTTGCTAACAAGGGCGCAACTTCAACTAATGTAAATTTGGATGCTCTTAGGTCTATGATGAACCCGCACGAAAATCCGGCGGCAGGTCACTTAACTGAGGGCTAAAAATGAAAGTAGCCGTAAAAAAGGGAATAGCCCAAACAGAAAATTGTTCTTACTGTGGCGGCAATTCTTCTACAGGTTGTTTGAATCCCGAACATTCGGGTATGGGTTTATCAGAATGCCCTGTAAAAAATAATCCTGCTCTTGGGGTGAGGTGAATGAATGGAATCGGACTACGCTATTCATCTTCGCAACAAAGAAGATTTTCTTAAATCTTTGATTTTTGGTTTAGAAATAGAAGATGAATACCAAGAATATCTTCTATCTTCTCAAAATTTAGTAAACAAAGGTTTGCTAGATTCTTTTGATGGTTTAGATGAAATCATCTTAAAAAATAGAAAGTCAAGACATTACTCCGGCAAAGGTATAGGGGCATCTACAACGTTACTTTCATTACCTACTCCACATAGATGGGAAGGGAAAATTAATTCTTCAAAACAGGCTTTACATAGTGTATGGCCTAGTGCTAATTTAGGTCAAGGAGATTATTCTGTTCATCCTTTTTCTATGAATTTTCACCCTTTGTTAGAAAAAGACCCTGTAACGGGTTATCCTGCTTTTGTAGAGTCTTTGCGTGATTATTACCTTACAGAAGAAGATTCTCCTAGCAATAGTGAAAGACATGGGGAAATAGAACTTAAGCATAATTCTCATTACAAAAAGCCGAAGCCTGTAGATAAAGATGGGAACATAAGCCATGAATCGGATTTGCTAATTACTGATGGAATATTGGGAGATTTGGATGAGCATGGGGTTGGTGCAGGAACTACTGAACATGGTTTATACGAAAGAGCATTTCAAATTTGGAAAGATACAAATAGAAAAGAAATTGATAATTTAATTTCTAAAGAAGGTGCAACAGAAAAAGATTTGAGAAGAATACATTTTGATGATGCGGCTAGGGATTGGATTTCAGAAGATTACCAAGAAGACAAAATGGGTGAACCACACCCTCATCGCTTAGGTTGGTTAGGATATAATTTAGGTTTAGAATGGCTAAGTCCAAAAGAACGCTCACAGGTTGTAGAGCATTTATTTCAAGGAGGTACAGATGATGAACCACAAGAAAACAAATTATACCAAGATATTCAAGAAATGGTAAAAAATTCAGAAGGAACTACTTCTCCCGAAGAAGCGTTTGAGTATTTCATGGATTTTCAACCCAATAATTACAGAAAACAAGAAATAGACAATTGGAATGAACCAATGACTCAAAGTAAAAATGAAAACCATGTAAAATTACAAGATGGAACTAAAATTCCTTTGGCTAGGTTGCATAGAACTTTTCCTAAAAGAGCAATACCCGAATTTATGTGGGCTACAGGAACACCCGATAGAACTCTACCTAACACTAAATCTCATATTCAAACACACGAAGACTCGCCTTTTTCAATGCAAGATAGACCCTATTTTGTTAGAGATTTAATGGAAAATTTTGAAGCACCAAAGAAATCAGCACACGATAATATGCTACAACATTTATTAGGAGAAATAAGCACTAGATTACACGATAGTGTTATTGATGATAGTGATGTATATGGTACAGAAAAACACAATTTTGTTAATTTTCCTTCGACTAAATCAGAAATTGAAGAAGTTAAATCAAAATATCTTAAACAAGTGAAAAAACTTCAAGATAAAGAAGAAACTTCTGTGAGTAAAGAAGACATGGACAAAATTTTCTATAATACGGTAAAGCAATGGGATATGCAAAAAAGGCAAACACATGATTTAGGTTTTCACAAAAATTTCTCCTTAGAAGATTTAAAAAATCTAAAGTCTTTACATTCTTCGTTGGATGATGAAAATAATCCTATTTTTGAAGAAGACTATATGAAAGATTTTGCTGATTTCCATGAACAAGGAAGCGGTATAATGGATAGACATTTTGATTTAAAAAATTCTTTAATACCTTTTACTAGAATACACGGCCCATCTAAAGATTCAGTTAGTGAAGATATATCGAATCACTACGATAATTATGGGGATAATTTAGAAACTTTGGCTTTTCATTGGGCACATCCATTCCAAAGAGGTGGTTTGGGCTTACTTCCCGAAACCTTTGTTGATATACTTCATAACACGTTCAAAGATGAAGATGATGAATCTTTGTTAGGAATTAGAAATGAAGATGGAACTTTCAAATTACATCCCGAAGTTGAAAATTTATTTGGACATATAGGTGGTGAAAAACTAAATTATCGTTCAAGACACCCTATGACTATATCACAAGTATTTTCTCAATTTAATTCTTCTAATCCTAACAATGCTAAAGCAAGCACCAATGTACATGATAATTCATTAGAAAGGGCTAGAAACCCAAAGATGATTAATCAATTTAGAGGTGAAAAATTACATGATAAAATACAGACCGAAGGAATGAGTAGATTTGGTAATGTAAGTGATATAGGCAAAATCAAAGGCGGTGGTGGCTATATTTACGATACTAATATTGCTAATAATTCATCTATTATTTTACGAGATGGTGTTATGAGAGGATTATATCATAAGCCGGGAGATATAGACCCTGCTACAAATAGAGTTTTGTTAGGTTCTCCTGTAAGAAACTATACTATTATGGATATATTAAATGGAAAAGCACCAATGCCGGAAGTTGGTGATAGTGCAGGTTTGGCGGAATTTTTGCTTAGAGGCAACTTAGATGCATATGACCCGGAAGGAAAATTTGGAGATATAGAACGGGAAAAAAATGATTTATTAGAGCATTTCGATTATTTATTGGAAACAGAAAAAGCACTTTCCGAAGGGAAAAAATGGAATGACGCTAAACAAGATTACGAAGATTATGTTTATGACCCCGAAGAAACATCTGCTTTACAGAATAAGATAAAAGTGCAAAGAAATGTTTTGGAAGAAGAATATGATAATTTACAAGCGGAAAAAATGAACTTAGTCAATACTTATTATACGGGTGAAAAAGAAGGCTTAAGTAAGAATTGGGGAAAACAATTTATCACTCAAAATTTGATACCCCATTTAAGGGAGAAAAATGCAGATGACGATGTTTTATTGAGATTGGCTAAAGAACAAATAATGCCTAAAATGATAGAAAAAGACCCCGATGCTTTTGATTATAGTAATCCTTCTAAAGCACTATCTAATCTTAGTGAGGCTAGGCATCTTGCTGAACTTTTAGCGTTACATTCTAAACATGAAATACATGGTCTAAGCACACCATCTAATGATTATAGAGAAAAAACTCAACAAAGTATAGAATCAAGATTGGGTGAATCACCCCATCAGAAAATAGCACAGTCAATATCTGATGTTGGTGTGCCTATAGACAAAGAAAGTGATGTTATGATGACTCTAATGCAAATGGGTATATTACCTAATGAACACCATCAAAAAATTGTTGAAGATGCTATAGCGCAAGGAAAGACTCATCTCACTACTATTGGTTCTTTAATGGCTCAAAATTTGAAATTACACCCTAATATGGAAAAATTAAATTTACCGGAAGAAATTGATTCTCATTCAGATTTTTTATCACACTTTGATGAAGAAGTGAGTTTGAAGGGTAAAGGTATGGAAGCGGTGAAAGAGGCTAGACACCATCCGTATAATGCTCGTATTTCTCGTATTAATACACTAATGAATTTGGCTAAACCGGAAGAATTAGAAAATTATGGGTTAGAGTATCATCAACTTCCTAAGAGTTTGTTTGGTGAAGAAACAAACAAAGGCGGAGATTCTCGTAAATATAATAATCGTAAAAATAAGATGAAAAGAATGCTTCATCAAATTGTTTCTTATGATGAAGGTATGGCTTCTGATTTGGAAAACATAGAAGATGTAGGAGATATTACAGGATTTGAGTATATGGGTGGAACTCAGACTCCCAATGTAGCCATAGATTCTGTGCGTAGTGGTAATGGTGCTGTTCCTTATTTACACCATAGTAGTAGTGCTAACAGAATGCATCATGGTTATGTTATGCAACCTAGTTTAAGTGGAAAGGTTGATGCTAATGGTAATTTAACAATAGGTGATAAAACATCTGCAAGTTTGAGAATACCTGTAAATGAACACGATATTCAATATATGCTAGGTGCAGAAGGATTTTCGGCGTTACAAAATTCCGTACAACAAAATCCTGCTAACTTTGAAAGTTATTTACAAACCACACAAATGAATGTAGAAAGAGGCACACCCGAAAACCCAACTCCCGAATCTGTAGATTATATGGATATTTCAAAATCGTTACCAAAAGAAATGCCTCTTATTGAGCCATATCACAAGGTTTTCGATTATGAGGATATAGAACAACTTAGAGGTTTTACAGGAGAATGGGTTGTTACTGCTATGGAAATGGGTGAAAGAGTTAAGATTACCAAGAAGTCTACTTATGTTGAGTTAAAAAATTCAAAAAATGAAAAAGTGGGTGTTAGTGATAAAATGCGCTCTTATATCAGAAAACTAGGCTCTAGGGATTTCATTATGGATGGTGTGTTAAATTCTGACGGAATCCATATTATTGATTTGATGTATTATGATGATACTGATGTAACAGACATGGATTCAAGAGAGAGAATGAAGTTACTAAGAAGTCAATTCGATAGCCATGAAAATGTATTTGTTCCTAGCCCATCAACTGTAAGAGTTACCGATGATGAGGGGTTAGAATCAGCAATCAAGTATCTAAGAGAAGAAAATAAAGATTCTAAGATATTGATTAGAGATGCTAAATCCACATACATGAAAGGAGAAGAAAAACATCCTAAATGGATTCTATTTACAAAATCAAGCGATAATTTCCCTATTCCTTTTACAACAGAAATCAAAGAAAATGTATTTTTGTTGAATTTTGAGCATGATGTGTTGAAATTTAATATTAAAGATGGTGAACCTGTAAATCCTCGTTCAGCCATAAGTGAACTAAGTAATAGTGATTATACTCTTAAGTTGGCTAAAAGTTTGGAAGAATATTGGAAGCCTAGTTTCTATGAAATGTTAAAAGAAGAAAAAGAAGAAGAAGTTATTCCCGACAATAGAGCAAGACAAATAGAAGAAGAAAGTGCAGGGATATTAAAGCCAAAGAAAGACCCGAATTTAATTCTTAAACCAAAAATGATGAAACAAATAATAACTGTATTAGAAAGAAGTTTAGATGCTTTAGAAAAATCTCACTTCCCTATGACCGCAGGAAAAGGGCTTGGTATAGATGTTGGTAGCGATATAGATAGTCCTAGAGGGCCAACTCAATTACATAACGAAGCCACATTACCCGATTGGGATATGAAAGAAAGACCGGAACAAGACCCCGAAAAAGAAGAAGATTATCCTAAGAAGAAGAAAGTTAAGAATTAAATTTGAAAAATATGAATTTTTTCATTATAGTAGTTAAATTACAGTATTCTTACGCTTCATTGATATAGTATTGTTTAGCAAAAGAGGTTTAGTGTGTTGTCCACAACTAACCTATATGACGATGATTCCATCGTACTGCTCAAAGCAGGTAATGAGTTGGTAGTGGCGGGTTACGCAAGCGTAGAATTAGTTGATAAGCAGGGAGATTTGATTACTAAAAATGCATTAAAAGATGGATTTAGAAAATTCATGGAAGTTCCAAAATATAGAAATGTACAACTAGCACACTCAAATATACAAGTCGGAGAAGTAGTTCCTAATTATACAGATAGCGAAGGGAGAGTGTGGAAAAGCGAAGTTGATGATGTCGGTATGTTTGTAGTAATCAAACTCCGAGATGATATTGAAAAAGCAAAAGAAGTTGCCGCAGAAATAAGAAAAGGCAAACTAAGAGGTTTTAGTATCGGGGGTCAAGCATTCAAAAGAGTAAGAAAAAGCGACCCAAAACATGGCGATTATCAAGAAATTAGTAAATTAGAATTACACGAAGTAACAATATGTGAAAAAGGAATAAACCCGGAAGCGACATTTAGGATACTCAAAGAAGATAAAACAGGTGAAATTATGACCGAAACAGAAAATGATGATATGACGAAGCAGTTAGGAGATGTTCTTGCTCGTCTTGAAGGCCGCCTTGATGATATGGAGAAGGGTTTACCCCCTCAACTTAAGGAAGCCATGAAGGACAAGAAAGATGATTCTGACGATAAGAAAGATGACGACATGGAAAAGGCAAAGTCTGATGAAAAGGATGATGAAGATGATAAGAAGAAATCCGAAGAATTTTCGGATATTATCACTTCTGATTACCTAGATTGGATGGAGAATACTCTAAAGTCGGGCGGTGTAGATATTGAAGCCGCAAGAACCCACTTTGATGATGTGGCTAAGGCTAATCTTGGCTCAGATTTGAAAGATGATGGTGCTGAAAGATTTGCGGCACAGGTCAAGGGTCGAGCGCAAGAAGGTGGTAAGCCTTCTACTAACGCTATCTCGCGCACTACAGGCAAGGGTGGAAGCGAAAAGGTCGAGAAATCTGACTTCCTTTCCCCTGCTACAGTTAGTGATGCAGACATTGAAGCGGCTTACGAAGTTTACAAAGCCGCAGCACTTGAGCAGGAGTTTAGGGGTTCTCTAGAGAACACATTTGCTTCAAGATACGAAACTGAGAGAGCAGAAGAAATCACAAAGGCACAGGCCGCCGCTTTCGATGCAAGAGGGCCACTTGATGAAATTATCAAGTCTATAGCCGCTCTTTCCGAGCGTGTTGATGCAATGGCTTCCGGTGAATCGGTTGAAGAAGGCACTCCTATCGCAAAGAGTGTTAATACAACACAATTAGATATTCCATCAACTCAAGATATGGCTAAAATGTCTTGGGATGAAGTTCATGCTCTAGCAGATAGAGCATTCAATGGAGAGTGAGAAATATGGCAAGAGATTATGTACGAACAATAACAGATATGGAGAGATACTACTACGGTGCAGGTAACGCAATGGGTTACTCATACACCGGAAGTGAGTTGCTAAAGGCAGACAGCCCTATGTTGTCTACCACAGCAGGAACTTACCAAGCAATTTATGGTCGCAAGGTATGGTCGCAATTGAACCAAGAGTTCAATGCTTTCTCAATTCTACCAAAGAAACCGTGGGATAGGTCGGGATGGCGTGTAATTACCGCCAAGCCTAACGCGGGCGCACTACATGGCGGAGTTGCTGAGAATGCAACCCTACCGGAAACTGTGAAGCCTACTTTCCAACACATTGGTGCAAAGCCAAAGACAATTGCTCACACATTCGATATGTCTGAAACAGCAATTTTCCTAGCAGACCGTGATGATGGACTTGGCGACATTCGTGCTGTACTCAAAGAAGAAATGGGTAAGCACCACGCTGAGATGGTAAATAAGATGCTTCTAACTGATGTAGACACAGGTGCAGGTAACAACTTTGAGTCACTAGACCGAGTTACTGCCGCAGATGGAACAACATCCGGTCTAACCGGACTACGAACATCCGGTGGAACAACTCACGTAGATGCCGCATCTGACTTAGATATTTACTCAATAGACAGGTCGGCTAACTCATGGAGTCATGCTGAAATGGATTGTGGTGTGGACTCCGCAGATGGAAACCGCCGAACATTCAGTCTAGACCACCTAGATACCCTATTCCAAAGAATTTGGGAACGTGGTGGAAATCCAAAGGTTATCCTAACAGGATATGATACTCTAATGAGGCTACAGCAACTACTACAGTCGCAACAGCGATTCATGGAAGAAAAGAGAGTTACCCCAACCTACAATGGTGTAAAGGGTGTACCGGGCATTGAAGCCGGATTCATCGTAGCAACCTACAATGGTGTGCCGATTATCCCAACAAAGGATATGCCGGATGATGGTGGAATCAGCCGTCTATACTTCCTAGATACAGACTATCTATACTTTAGCACAGCAATACCAACTCAATACTTTGAGTCGGGAATCGAAACAGGCGACCCATTCGCAATCAACAGGCTAGGCCAAGAAGGGCTTTACCGAACTATGGGAGAAATATGGACTACTTTCTTCGGTGCGCAGGGAAGCATTAGGGATTTGGTCTGAGGTATTGGAGATAATAGGTAAGGTGAAAAAATATGGCAACAGAAATAACAGCAACAGCCGCCGGAAGCGCGGCAGTAACAGTATTGGGTGCATGGGAACTCCGAGCGGGTTCGCACGACACTAGCGAATGGCTTGACGGTGCGGCAGACGTATCATATCCGGGCGGTGGGCCGGGAACATTCCAAGCCTCAAATTCAGACGGTGCAAACGGGTATGACCCTGCACCTAAGATGGCTTTGTTGGAAGTAACTACTGCAAGCGGCACAGCCGCAGTAACACTAGCGGGTGGAATTTCATCCGTACTTATGGTTATGTCCTCACAGCAAGACGGAACAGCCGCCGCTAACAAGGTGGCTTATTCCGGTCTTGTGGTAACAGTTACAGGCGCAACAGCCCAAAAGCACAACGTATTGGTAATGTACAACTGAGGTAGTTAAATGCCTCAAATACGCTACAACGGGCCGTCTTTCTATGGAAGATGCGCTGACCCTACAGCCGCCGATTTTACTAGAGGTGAAGTGAGGGAAGTATCCCAAGAGTGGCTAGACCAATGGCGTAGAACAATAGGTGGGCCTAAATTTTCCATACTCGGAGATGAAGGAATAACCGTAGACGCAGGTAATGACGGTATTCCCGATTCGGGTTGGAAAAGAGGCGACATCCTCGCTTGGTTAGCCGATAACGGTGTTACACCTACAGGGGCTTACGTTACTAAGAGTGGTCTTCTAACTTTAGTAGATGAAGTTCTAAACCCAACAGTAGATGTTGTGGAAGAAGAAGTTGAAGAAGTAGTAGAAGAAGTTACTAACGAAATAGAACAAACAATAGAAACAGAAACAGGAGAGTGATGATTTATGGCAATTAGTTTTGATAACAGACCGACAGTATTTGGAAATTTGATGGTGGTTACAGGCACATTCGCTAATGGCGACTCATCCGTAGATTTGTCCGGCTATCTAGCAGATATTGTTTCATTCACAGCAATGGAGAATGATTCAACTGCTAGAGCAGTAGTAGTATCTTATGATGGTACAACTGCTTACTTTACAGAAGCAGGTTCGGGCGGCGGAAGATTCATGGCTATAGGACACCGCAATTGAGGCGGTGAACAACTATGGTAAAAGCGATACAAGTAATCGGCCCTTACAGCCCTAAAGATTTTTCAGATGCAGGTAACGATGGTGCGTTAAGCACTAGCATGACGACTGATATTGAAGCCCTAACGGGTTATAATGGTGCGAAAATTGTTTCTGTAGAACCTATTACGGTTTTAGGAAATATATTTTTAGTGGTTTATCAGAAGCCTTGAATGGGTGATGATGGTGTATGGGTTTTGAACTTCATAATCTCGATATTGACGATATAGAGAGAGCGCAAAAACAGAATGTTAGAGCGGAAGAATCCTATCAAGCCAATGTGGTTGTAGACGAACAAAACCCTTTGAAGGGTGTTGTGACTAAACAAAGAGCGAATGCTCAAAAGGCATCTGATGTTCTAAATATCAAATCCGGCACTAGATGTGTCCATTGTGGTATGCTACATTTTCTTTGGAGAGAAAATTGCGGTGCTTGTAAAAAACCAATGGAGTATAATTTAGGGGTGAAGGAATGAGTTTTGAGGATGCTTGGACATTCCTTAAAGCCAAAAAGAAACCTAAGAAGAAATGGCAATATTTTTCACACTCACAACATCCCGAAAAAGAAGGGCCATTTCAAGGTTCTACTCTTGCTTATGCTTATGCTAAATTAAGAGCAGACCCAAAAATTGGTAAACAATTTGCAGATATGAAAAAAGGCAAACAAAAAGAAGTGGCCGAAACATTAGCAGGGCATATAGAAGAAAACCGAGAAAAATTTGGTTTAACCCCTCTTTCTCCCGAACAAATAAGCGAATTTAAGGATACTAAGAAGCAAAAAGGGCGTGAAAGAGCGCAAAAAAGATTTGAAGAAAGGGTAAATAGGGGTAATTTAGAAGCAGATAAAGATAATTGGAGAGAAAAATTCTCTAGTGGAACTGATAGACCCCCTCAACAACCTACACCTGCACCTGTTCAATCTAATATTACAATGAAAGATTTAGAAGATGCAAAACAAATTCTTCAAATGATGGGGAAAGAGGCTAATTTCGATAACATGAAACAAATATTAGAGTTTAAGCAAAATCTAAACACACAACCTGTGTTACCGAAACAAGACACTTATTTTGGAACACCGAGAGAAGATAGATTTAGAACTACATTTAGAGGTGAACCTACTACTTTGGAAGAACTTAGACAAAGAGTAGGTTCGGGTGCTACAGGCCCGAAGATTCAAGCCGATTTTAACAAACCATTACCTTCCCAATTAACACAAAACTTTGACTTAAAAGATTTACAAGATAGAACTGCTTTAGAAAATCAACTTAACCAAGCGATGAGAGAAGAAATAACAGAAACTCCGAAGGAAAAGTATCAACGAGAAAAAGAAGAAAGATACTTGGCTACTCCTTCCATTGATGATGCTATGGCTAATCCTATCACACCTAAATCTACATTCCAAGAAGAAAAAGAGGCTAGACAAGCAGAAATGTCTACAGAAGATAGGATGCGACAAATGGAACAGGCTAGAGAAGCGCATGAAACTGTTAAAACTCTAGGAGAAAGAAAAGTAAATGAAGCCACTACATTGGATGATTTTATGAATTTAATTGAAAATCCTACACCTGCAATGCAAGTAGAAGATGAGTTTAATCCCGCTAAAGCACAACAATATTTGAATACAATGTTGGATGAAGATGGTAATTTAAGACCGGAGTTTAGATGAGGTGTTAGATAATGCCTCAAGTTTTCAGTCCGGGTGAGGCCGAAACACGACCTTTAGACCCCGATGCTATCGTTTATACAACTGCTCAAAAAGTAGCAGATTTGCTTGAAATTGGCCCTCAAGAAGCCGTTGCTGTTGCTTATGATAGTGATAGCGATGGTGTTTACATAACGGGTGCTGAGTATCGTAATACAGGATATAGTGTAGATGATACAATTTTGATTTATTCTGACGCAGACCCTTTAGGTATAGAGCGCACAATTAGTTCTATTGCTACTTCAATTAACGGAGTTAAATTAGGTTTTACTAGTAGCATAACTGCGGCTGATTATCAGTCTGCCGATAATACCTATGTGCAGAATCAAGCCTCTTTTACAAACGGTAGAACTAGAGGCGTAAAGAGAAGTAAAGTGGAAGAACTAATCAAAAGGTCGCAAGATAGAATAGATAACATCACTCATAACTCTTGGCGGCCAAATTTAGTTACAGCAGAATATATCAATTTCGACACATATAAGCCATATAGAAGGCGATATTATACCGATTATGTGGGTACAACCCCCCTATTATTCAGAAATGTTCAACAAATGTTACGCATAGAACTATGGCAAGGCGATGATTACAGGGAAATAGGTGCGGCAGAAGCACGAATAACAATACCCGATAGTGTGCGTAGTTTAGGCACTAGTCATATTGTTATCTCGGCAGGTAATGGTAGTTCTGCAACCCTTTCTACGGGAACAGGAACTACACAATGGAGAGCAGATTTTGATAAAGCAACAACCGCTCAAAATATTGCCGATTTGGTAAACAAAGAGGATAGAGTTGGTAAAACTGCTTTGGCTTTTACTCCTAATTATACATTAGAAGGAAGCACATCTAATGTAGCATTAAACAATGAATTTTTAGCAACTGCTAATTCTGATTATGGAACAGGTGTAATAAAAGTCACAAGTATGAGGGATACTAAAGGCGGTGAAACTTGTAGTATTGTTGCTACTAACAGCGATATACAGATTAGTCAAACTGCTACTGCATCTGCTACTTTCAGTAGTCTAAATTCTCAAACTATCAATGTTGATAGCACAAGCGGATTTGTTGATGCGGGAGTTGTTGTTGATGCTAGTGGTGAAGTATTTAGTTACACAGGTAAAACAGACACATCTTTCACAGGATGCTCGATAGTAGTTAGTGATGGGGGTTCTTTGAGTGAAATTGGGGGAACACTAACACAACATCAATTTCAGATAGACCTGCAAGGTGGTAGTTCTAGTGGAGATAAAGGAAGGCTTAGAGATTGGTGGATAGACCACGAAATGGGTATTGTTTACTTTAACAACTCCTATCCTTTCTTTGAATGGAATGCTGTTAAGGTATCATACATCTATGGTGAGAGATATTTGGAAAAAGCAATTGAAGATATTTGTACAAAAATGGTTGCTATTGATATTCTAATGTCTGATGATAGAAGTGTTTTGATACCGGAAGGAACTCAAAATGTTGATTTAACTTCAAAAATTCAACTTTATCGTCAAGATATTGATAGAATACTTCCTCGCTATGTTGAGGTGGTTGCGTTTGAATGATTTTGAAAAAAGTCAAAAGTTAGACTATATTAGAAGTCTTAGAGATTCTTACAAAACAAGAGAGATGCAAGCGACTCTTAAGAATCTTGTACAAGGACACCCCGAAGAATTTAGGGAGAAAATTCTAAGACAAGAATGTTCGATATACGGTATTAAGAAAAATGGCGAAACATATGTAAAATCCAATGGGGATTATGCGTCTGTAGAAGAAATTGAAAAGATTCAAAAAAATGTTGATGAAAGAATGTTGAGAGAATCTCCTGCTCTAAAAGAACATAACTTAATTTTTTCAGCAGGTGATTTATTACCCGATGAGAATTATTTTTTGGAGGTTGAGTAATGGTTGCTACTTTCAAAGAAGGAATAGATGTTATTGTGGATTTATTCACAGAAAGTTGGAATAGAGGCAATACTGAAAACATCAAACCAATAATTGCTGATATAGCAACCACAGAACCCGAAAGAGGTAAGCGTATTGATATGAAAAAGCATGATTATGTGTTGGTTTTTGAAACAGCGCATAACGAAGAAGTTCCCGAAATTCTTTATGATTTTGTAACTACAAGAATAAACATCACGGTAGATATTAGAACTACAAAAGGAAGGAATAGATTAAAGTTAATGGAAAATGAAATAAGGCGACTTATACACACGAAGCGCAAGGGAGATGGTGTAAATTTCGATAGGCTTGTATACAAGACGCGTACAGACCTGTCTGATAGGAGTAAGCAGTTATTCCGCATGACCTTCCAAGTTGAAGTAATTATATTCGCAGAACTAATACCATGAGGTGAAAAATATGCCGTCTACAGTCTATAAGGGTGATTTAACAGAAATATCATTCGGTCACGAATCTAGTGTAAAACTACCAACTCATTTCGATGAAACGTTTGTATTTTCAGTTCAAGCGGAATCTGCTAGTGATGATACAACTACAATTAGGCTAACAGGCACAGGTGGTAGCACAGCCCCTATTGATAGCGGTAAGTTGGCTTTTCCTGTGGGTATGTTGGTTGGTTGCGAATTGACTTTTTCTAATTTAGCAACAGGCCAAAGTTTCGACATAAATGATAATTATGCAACATCGGGAAGAAGATTTACAATTCTTAAGAATCAATTATTTGCTGATACTGATGCTACTTGCGATGTTACTAACAATGATGCTACAGTTACAATGGATAGCACTTCTTCAATTTCTGTTGGTATGTCTGTATCGGGAACAGGTATTCCTAGTGGTGCAAGGGTATCTAGCATAACCAATTCAACTACATTTGAGTTAAGTGCGAATGCTAGTGCTTCTAACAATAATACCACTTTAACATTCAGTTATACAGATTTAACAATCACACCTAAGATGTTTAGCGGAACATCTGCCGCTACTACTGATTCCGGGCAAGGAACAATTCACATTCATTCTTTCAAAACCCCAACAATGGATTATGATATGGAACACAGTACAGCCGCCGATGATTCTTCTGAAAGTGTATTAACAGACCAATTTATGGGTTTATTGAATACGGTTTCATTGCCGGAAACTAAAGTGGATTTGAAGCGTTATCATGTAATAGGTTTAGGTAGAGATGTGGCCGTACAAGTGCCGGGTAGATTTACCAACATAGGTGGAAGTTTTGAAACTAGTATGCATAGCGCGAGATGGCTTTACTATGCTTTAGGTCAAGAAGTAGTGAAGTTCACACCCGATTCGGGTGCGGCATCAAGAACCACAACATCAGCACCTTCTGTGGGTGAAACGCTCATCACACATGGTACTAGCACTTTGGGTAGTTGTGTAGGTGAGTATATTCATTTGGCTGATACTGATACAATACCTGTTCATCTATACAAAGAAGAAGGGTCTAGTCCTGTAACATACTGTGCTACAGATATAGGGCCGGAAGACTTGGTTACTGCTACACAGAAAAATGAGATTAGAAGGATAGCCGCATATTATTGGAA
>MDSZ01220298.1_pt1 | contig 16796 bp, 14 predicted proteins | sample 811201 | NCBI WGS metagenome assembly MDSZ01 (sample SAMN05326647, study PRJNA326480) | marine metagenome | isolation source: seawater | place: Indian Ocean: North | collected 2010
AGCGAAGACTCAAACTCCCGCCGCCTCCACCGAATCAGGGTCCAACCTGATCCAACGCAATACAGAAAACCCCATACCTACGGATTTTTGTGCCTGCCATCTCCATCCTTGTCCGGCCCCGTCCAGTAGAATCCTGGCCGTTCTAGGGAGTCTAAACGGGCAGAGCATGAGAGGACTTAACATCTCTTAAGCTGAATGAAGACTCAACATGTGCTACGCCCGGATACTTCAGGATCTCCTGCATACAAAGTTCTGCGAAGTGATCTATATCTCTGGCAACAACCTTCATCAGGAAGTCGAAAGCCCCACTCATAGCATGGCACTCGATAATGTGATCTTCATCTGCGACGCACTGATGAAACTCATGCTGACCGCGATCAGGCTGTTTCTCCATCCGTACGCTGACAAAAGCAGTCACCTGAAACCCCAGTTGACGTTGATCCAGCAGAGCAACGTATCTTCGAATCATTCCTGATTCTTCCAGCAACTTCACTCGGCGAAATGTCGGTGACTCAGACAGACCGATGGTCTCCGCCAATTGAACATTGGGCATACGCCCGTCATGCTGCAGGCATTTAAGTATCTGCTTTTCTACCTTATCCATGAGGCTTTATTCCATTATTAGTATTAATTTAAGTGTTTTCTTCTATTTTATCCCTATATGAGGAAATAATAGCAGAAATCTTCCAACTACGTTCCCATAGCATTTGATCTCTGATTCGCGCACTGAAAGAGACAGTAAAAGGAGATCAACATGGACAACCCGATGGGTCTTGATGGATTTGAGTTTGTTGAGTATTCGGCCCCGCAAAAAGGTGTTCTGGAACCTGTTTTCGAGCAGTTAGGCTTTATTCGAGTTGCTGAACACCGATCCAAGGATGTTCATCTCTGGCGTCAGGGTGATGTCAATTTCATCATCAATTACGAACCGAAGAGTCTCGCCTACTACTACGCCGAAGAGCACGGTGCCTGTGCCTGCGGCCTGGCGTTTCGGGTCAAAGATTCCCAGGCTGCCTATGAACGGGCTATCGAAATGGGCGCACAGCCACTAGACATCCCTACTGGTCCAATGGAACTGCGACTACCTGCCATCCGTGGAATAGGTGGCGCGCCGCTCTACCTGATTGATCGTTATGAGCGCGGCAGCGAAATTTATGACATCGACTTCAAGTATCTCGACGGCGTCGACAGATACCCCGAAGGGCTTGGCCTTAAGATCATCGACCACCTGACACACAATGTTTATCGCGGCCGCATGGATTACTGGGCAGATTTCTACGAGAAATACTTCAACTTCCGCGAAATACGGCGCTTCGACATTCAGGGCGAACAGACCGGCTTGCTCTCCCGGGCAATGACGGCTCCAGACAACAAAATCAAAATTCCCCTCAATGAAGAAGGCCGGGGCAGCAGCGAAGGCCAGATCGAAGAATATCTCCTTCAGTATAACGGCGAAGGTATCCAGCACATTGCGTTTGCGACGGACGATCTGCCCACGGTGATGGACAAGCTCTCCGAGCGGGGCATCAAATACATGATGCCACCACCAGATACCTACTATGAAATGTTAGAAGATCGCCTGCCGGGACACGGAGAAGCCGTAGAAGAGTTGAAGAGCCGTGGCATTCTCCTGGATGGAAACGTCGAGAATGGCGAACCCAAACTCTTGCTTCAGATCTTCTCAGAAACGGTGATCGGTCCAATTTTCTTCGAGTTCATCCAACGCAAGGGCGACGAAGGGTTTGGCGAAGGTAATTTCACCGCCCTGTTCGAATCCATGGAGCGAGACCAGATGAATCGCGGCGCCCTGGCGGCTTCAGCGTGAGCGTGAAACGAATCCATCATGTGGCCTATCGCTGCAATGATGCGAGGGAAACCGTTAATTTCTATCGCGATGTACTCGGCATGGATTTTAAGCTGGCCATTGCCGAGGACAAAGTTCCGTCAACCGGCGAAGACGACCCCTACATGCATATATTTATGGATGCAGGTATGGGGAATGTACTGGCGTTCTTCGAACTGCCAACAAAGCCCGCCATGGACAGGGATCGCAATACTCCTGCATGGGTGCAGCACATTGCCTTTGAAGTTGACAGCTTTGAGGAACTGATGGGCTACAAGACAAAACTGGAGAAGGCTGGGCTGGATGTCATCGGCCCAACCAATCACGGGATCTTCGACTCAATCTATTTCTTTGACCCAAACGGGCATCGACTGGAACTTGCCGCAAACAAGGGTACGGCCGAACAATTGCAACGGTTGAAAGATGTCGCCGACGACATGATCGAAGAGTGGTCTGTTACTAAAAAGGCCCCTAAACACGCTGCCTGGATACACGAATAATGACGCTTAATAAAACACATGACCCAGCTCTTAGAAGCTGGGTGACTTCGGCGAACTCTACTGAAACCGATTTCCCGATCCAGAACCTGCCTTTCGCAATTCTGCGGCGGAAAGATCCCACTGAGAACTTTCGGGCAGCCACAGCCATTGGCGACTACGCCCTGGATCTAACGGCTCTTGTAGAAAAAGAGCTTGTATCGGATCAATTCAATGTTTGCATAGGATCAACGTTGAACGATCTGATGGGTGCCGGTCCTGCCGTTTGGTCAGCCATCAGGGCAGAGCTGAGCAAACTGCTGGCGATAGGCAACAAAGACACCAGCGAAGTCGAAGCATGCCTCATTCCACTTGCCGAAGTTGAGTACAACCTTCCAGCCGTAATCGGAGACTACACTGACTTTTATACCTCGATTCATCACGCCACCAACATCGGACGCTTGTTCAGACCGGACAATCCCCTGCTACCAAACTACCAATGGGTCCCTATCGGTTACCACGGCAGAAGCTCATCGATTGGCGTGTCCGGTCAGTCGTTCCCGCGACCCGTGGGTCAGCTGATGCTGCATGACGCGCAGGAGCCGATTGTCGAACCCTGCCGGAGACTGGATTACGAACTCGAAGTCGGCATCTTTGTTGGTAAAGGCAACGCAATCGGCCAGGCTGTGTCAATCGACCAGGCCGAGGAACACATCTTCGGGCTCTGTCTCCTAAATGACTGGTCAGCCCGGGATATTCAGGCTTGGGAGTATCAACCGCTGGGTCCGTTTCTGGCCAAGAACTTCGCATCAACCATTTCGCCGTGGATTGTCACATTGGAAGCGCTCGCACCTTTTCGTGCTCCCTTTGCGAGAGAAGGAGGACACCCTTCACCGCTGCCGTACCTGACCTGTGAGCGAAACACCAAAAGCGGTGCTGTCGATATGCAACTTGAGGTCTTGATTCAAACACGTGAAATGCAGGCGGCATCGATGGCACCGGAACGCCTGTCGATCAGCAACTTCACAGATTCTTACTGGACGATGGCTCAGATGCTTGCCCACCACACGGTGAATGGCTGTAACCTGAGGCCGGGAGACTTTTTCGGCAGTGGCACAATGTCCGGTTCAACGGAAGGCAGCCGGGCCGCTCTGATCGAGATAACAAGTGGCGGAAAAGACCCGGTCACACTCAGCAATGGTGAGACCCGCACGTTCCTGGAAGATGGAGACACCATCATTCTCAAGGCCCGGTGTGAAAGAGAAGGCTGCGTAAGTATCGGATTTGGTTCCTGTGAAGGAACGCTCCTACCGGCAGCGAACCCGTGAAACTCTTCTCGTACTGGCGCTCCACTGCAGCATACCGAGTGAGAATCGCGCTCAACCTGAAAGAAATCGATCACGAGATCTTGCCTGTGAATCTTCTGCAGCACGGCCACCAGAGCGATACCTACCTTTCCCGCAATCCCCAGGGCCTGGTCCCAACACTAAGCCTGGATGCCGTCTCCGTTACACAATCAACCGCAATCATCGAGTACCTGGAGGAAACTTATCCCGAACCCAGCCTACTTCCTGCAGACCCGATTGCAAAAGCCCGGGTTCGTGCATTCTGCCAGACCATTGCCTGCGACATTCACCCACTCAACAATATGCGCGTACTCCAGCACTTGCGAGAAGAATTGTCATGCGACGAGGTTGCGGTCAAAGCCTGGTACGAAAACTGGGTATCAAGTGGATTCGCAGCTCTGGAGACACAGGTGAAAGAGACGGCAGGCAGATACTGTTTTAGTGATGTCGTCACCATGGCTGATGCCTACCTCGTGCCCCAAATGTTCAATGCCAGGCGTTTCGCTTGCGATCTGTCCCCCTACCCTGCACTGGTTGAAATCACATCAAGGCTGGAACAACTCCCGGCTTTTGTGAACGCAGCACCAGCACAACAACCTGACGCGGTTCAATAATGAAACCCCTCTGGCAACCTGGCGAAGTGCACATTCGCAACAGTCAACTGACTGCATTCCAATGCTACCTGGCTGAAAATTTCGATATTAGCTTCGCCAACTATGAAGAACTCCATGACTGGTCGATTGCAAACCCCGAACACTTCTGGGGAAGCATCTGGGCGTATTTTGAAGTTATCGCTGATCAACCTGGCGAACAAACTGTCGCAAACCTGGATCAGTTTCCAGGCACAACCTGGTTCCCCGGAAGCCGCCTGAACTTTGCGCGGAATCTTCTGCGCTACACCGACGACCAGATCGCCCTGATTGGGTTGCTGGAAGATGGTCAGCGAAAATCGCTGACCTATCGCGAACTGTACGAGCAGGTCGAACGACTGGCTTCACATCTACGAGCTGACGGCATTGTCGCCGGTGATCGTATTGCCGGTTTTATGCCCAACATCCCCGAAACCGTTGTTGCCATGCTCGCGGCAACCAGCATCGGCGCTATCTGGTCTTCATGCTCGCCCGATTTTGGTGTCAGCGCCGCCTGTGATCGCTTGGGTCAGATTGAACCACGGATGCTCTTCACCTGCGATGCTTACCTCTACAACGGCAAGACAATCAGTTGCCTGGAAAAAATTGCCGAGATCCAGCGAAACATTGAGAGCCTGGAGCGGACAATTGTTGTGCCCCTGATCGATAGCCAGCCAGAACTTTCATCCCTGTCTGATACTGAACGACTGGACCTTTATACCGCAAACACCGAAGTGAAACCTCTCACTTTCGAACCCCTGCCCTTTGATCACCCGGTCTACATCCTTTATTCCTCAGGTACAACAGGTGTACCCAAGTGCATTGTTCACGGTGCTGGCGGTACGCTCCTGCAACACCTGAAAGAACACAGGCTGCACACGGATATCAGCCGAGACGACACCCTTTTCTACTTCACCACCTGTGGATGGATGATGTGGAACTGGCTGGTGTCAGGGTTGGCGAGTGGCTGCACCCTCGTTCTCTATGATGGTTCTCCTTTTGCCAACAACGGCAAGGTGCTCCTCGATGCCATCGACGACGAAGGCATCACTGTCTTCGGAACCAGCGCCAAATACATTTCCGCGCTTGAGAAACAGGGTACGGTTCCGCGGGAAACTCACAATCTTCAATCGGTGAAAACAATCTTGTCGACCGGTTCACCACTCGGCGAAACGAGTTATCACTACATCTATCGTGACTTCAAAACCGACGTCTGCCTGGCATCGATTACCGGCGGGACCGACATCGTTTCCTGTTTCGCACTCGGCAATCCCAACCTGCCGGTCCATGCGGGAGAAATCCAATGCATTGGTCTCGGAATGGCCGCATCGTTCAACGGCACAGATGGGAGCGCAGAAGGAGAACTGGTCTGCACCAAACCTTTCCCATCGGTACCAATAGGATTTTGGAACGACCATGACGGCTCCCGCTTCAGGGCTGCCTACTTTGAAGATAATCCCGGTATCTGGACCCATGGTGATCGAGGCGAGATTACCCCTCGCGGAGGAGTCATTATTCACGGACGCAGCGACACAGTGCTGAATCCCTCAGGCGTGCGTATCGGCACCGCAGAAATCTACCGGCAGGTGGAAAAGGTCGATGGAATTGTGGACTCAGTTGTCGTGGGTCAGACATGGGAAGATGACGAGAGAGTCGTTCTCTTCGTTGTTTTACAACTAGGTACTGACTTATCAGCATCTTTAGTTGCAGAAATCAAAAAGATGATTCGAGAGAACACCACGCCACGCCATGTTCCGGCAAAGATTATCGCCATCCCTGATATACCAAAGACCATCAGTGGCAAAATTGTTGAACTAGCTGTCAGGAAGACGATTCATGGAGAACCCGTGGAAAACACCGACGCTCTGGCAAATCCGGAAACTCTTCGTTACTTTGAAAACCTGGCGGGGCTCAAGACGTAAGAAAGTGCCAGTCCGCCGCGTATTGCTATTCGACGTCAGGCAAAACTCTGTAACCGGCACTGATAGCTTCAACCGCACCATAGGTAGAAACGCAGTAGGGCACACAATAGGTAAGAACAATTTTTATAAGGACCTCGAGGTTAATTGCGCCCTGTAAAATCAGGTTACTCTGGTTTATCGCCATCAAGATCGGACCGACAATCAAACCTACTTTGAGACTCCTTTCGCGAATTTCTGGCCGTAGCGCAATTGCCAACCAGTCCTTCATGAGCCAGCCACCTTCTTTCTAAAAGTCAGTGACTTCGGTCGGTGATTTTTTGTTTGAGGGTGTGGAAAGTAGTTCGGGTCAAGTTGGGCATGCCCTCTCCTCACGAGTCACGAGTCACGAGTCACGGGCACTTTAAGCAAGGTTTTTGAATATCTCCGCATATATTGCCGTATCGAACGGCACCCTCGCACTGAGCACATGTAGCGCTACAAAGTGAATAAATGGGTTAGCCGTAACTACAGTGAACGTCGCCTTTCCCATACCGACCAGCACTTGCGTCATCACAATGCAAGTCGCACTAAAAGTCGCCATCTTCCAGCTGCTGTAATCAACGCCAGGATCGAACAAACTGAAGATCGCATAAAAAATCCTGCGACCGAGATGACCACAAGTTTGCTCTCATAAACCAGCATTAACCAGGGGATGACCACGACATGCATCAAAATGACCACTGGTAGTCCTGCACCAAAGGTGTTCACGAGAATACTAGTCGGGATGCCCTCGGCGTATTGCTCGGCAGTGACAGAGAAAAAAGGAACACCCCAATAATGGGTCCAAAAAAGTCGAGCGGCCAAAATGCGATAAAAATCCAAATATTCCGGCGCCACTGAAGAGCTCGAATGAACTGTTTATTCTTACTAACCGCCCGCCTGTAATCGCTTTGGCCAGACCTTCAACCCTTCAGCGTGGGAGCTTGAGAGCTTCCTGCTCAAGATCATTAGCGCTTTACCGAATCAAGTTTGAGGGCCAAACATGCTTTTCAGGTCTCCCTAAAAATCTATCTCGAGGACCCCGTCTTTTGCTGCTGCCCGGGACTGGCATAAAATCAGGCTTTCCTCGCGCTGCGCATTTGAAAGTACAAAATCCCGATGTTCCACATCGCCAGATATCAAGCCGCATTTACAGACACCGCAAATACCGTCGCTACACTTTACATCCACGTGAATACCAGCCTTCAACAAGGCATCGGCGGCCGTTTGATTGGCGGTGACTTTCACCTCCTTGCCGGACGAAGACAGTTTCAGCGTGAAGTCATGGTTCTCGTACTCGGGTGTTTCCGGCACTGAAAAATATTCTTTGTGCAGGCTTTCCTCAGGCCAGCCGTTTCTCTCGCCCGCTTGCAGCACAGAGGTCATATAGCGATCGGGTCCACAGGTGTACAGGTGGTAACCGTCCTTGTAATCCTTGAGCAGTAACTGAAGATCAGCTCTGCTGCCCTCATCGGAGAAGTGCAGTTGCACCTTGTCGGACCAGGGCATGGCCGCCAGGTCATCAACAAAACCTGCATTATCGCGGCGGCTGCAAGAGTAGTGCAATTCAAAGTCGGCATTTATCGCGTGTAACCGGTGGGCCATTGCGATCATGGGGGTGATGCCTATACCGCCGCCCATCAGGAACGTTTTACTGGCGCATTCATCGAGGGGAAAGTGATTGAGCGGGCGCGATATAAAAATTTTACGGCCCTCGTGGAAAATCTTGTGCAGCAGCTTCGAGCCGCCGCGGCCGTCCTCTTCGCGCAACACACCGATCTGGTACTTGCTGATATCGGCGGGATCGCCAGAGAGACTGTACTGACGGAAAACCTCTGGCGCTATCACCACGTCCAGGTGGGCACCGGCATCAAACGCGGGCAGCGGGAAACCGTCCAGGGACTGGAACTCGTACTTAGTCACGCCCTCGGTCATTTCCTCGACCTTCGATATCTCCACGCGCATGACCGGTGCGGGGCCTTCCGGCTCATGGTATTCGTGAGCCAGGTGGTCGGTGTCACCGCTCGCCAGGCGTGCCCGGTATTCGGCCGGTGTAATCATGGCTTTGTAGGCGGCAATGCCCGCTTCCCGATCCATCGGGAACGGAAAAGGGTAAGGATGGGGTGCCAGGTTGGCAGGATAGACCGCCAGCGTCTGGTCTTCAAACCTGAGGTCCAGATCGGTTTGCAGCTCCCGGCTGTTGCTGCCGTTGTCGGACAAGGTGTAAGGGCCTTCGTCCACCATTTCAAGGTCCCACCACCACTTTTTCACCGGGTTGATACTACCGTTGCCGAGCTTGTCGTCGAGCTTCGCCAGGGCTTTGGCAGCGCCGGGAATATGGCTGGCGGCCCAACGAAATGGAGCCTCGGCAAATAGGCCTTCAAGGTTCCAGGGGCAGGTTTTCATGCAGCGGCCACACATGGCGCCTGCGGGCTGGGCGACCCGGTACTGGGTACACTTCTGGCTGTCAGACTTCCAGATCTCGTAGCCGTTGAACATGGTTTTGGGGCCTGCGGTAATAGCACCGGATGGACACTCTCTCGCACACTTGTTGCAGTGGTTGCAGAAGTTCTGCAGGCCGAAATCGATGGGCTTGTCATGAGCGAGCGGCATATTGGTGGTGATGGCGCCGGACTTTAAACGCGGTCCCAGATAGGGATTGAGGATCACCTCGCCAATGCGGCTCACCTCACCGAGTCCAGATAAAAGCAGCAGTGGGGGTTGCAACACCTCCCCGTCCATCGCCGTGTGGCAGCGGGCGCTGTAGCCGAGGTTGCGAATCTGTTCGGCGATCACGCCACCCAACAGCGAAAAGCGCAGGTAGGCGCGCATGGACTGGGAGCCGGCGATCCAGTCATCACCCGAGGCACCATCCATAGTCTCAAAGCCCTGATCGACAATCACCGAGATGGCATTCTTGTGGTAGGGCTCCAGCACTTCGCCAAGGGCGTTGTGGGAGTAGTAGGCCCAATCGGGGCAGCGGGAGATTCCTACCGCGTCGGCCCCCAGGAAATAGAGGGCGGCTTTGATATTGTCGGCATTGCGATTCGCGTCCTGCGTTGAGTCAGCAACAATCGGCGCTTTGGGGCCATCCTGCAACAGCACAAAGGCTGCCAACGGTCGCCGCGGCCCGAAGCTGGCCGCACTTTTGCGAATATAGTTGCCATTGCGGGCAGCATCCTGAACATGTTTTCCCATATCTCCGAACTTCGCCCGGGCAAACATATCAGCGCGTTTGGGAACCCGGGCAACACGCAGCTCGTCGATGAAGGTGGTGGTTTCTTCCACCCGCTTGATACGCTCAAACGGGTAGACGCCATCTTTGAAGCGACGGTTTTTGTAGGGTTTGGCATTAAACGCATTTTTTGCGAAGCCTTTTCGCGGTGTCCCACCCAAGTACCAGGCGGGTCCGTGGCTGCGGAGTCGGTTCGCAAGGCCGGGATTCGGTGCCAGAGGTAGATCCGGGGCCAGCTCAAAGGTGGTGGTAATGGCACCCAATCCAAAACAGGTACCTACGTAGGGATTGTCAATCACAGGACCCAGCGGCGTTTCTCTGACGGTGCCGAGACCAGCAGCAACAGCGAGTTTATTGAGATCGACATCCGAACAGGAACCGGTATGGCCACGGGCTTCATAACCCAGCAGCCGAATGTAGTTCGAGAGCACCGCCCCCGTTTCCGCCGCTCGCAGACAGGCACGCTGGGCCTGGGCGTCCTGAATCCAGTCACAACCGGTTTCGTTTTGAGCCGGGTCGCGGGGGAATTCATAGAGGAGCACCAGCGCATGGCTATGATGATCAATACTGGAAGGCGGTGCCTCCATCGAATCCTTCAGTTCCGCCATCAGCACGTCAATTCCGCCGGAAAGGGTTTCGGTTTGCTTGGTACGCAGCATCTCGGCCAGGGCATCAATCTCGGGGTTAACAACAGGTTCGGCCAGAAACATTTCCGGTCGCAATTCACATACGCCCACCTGCGAAGCATCGTGGAAGTAGCCAAACGCTTTAAAGTGGTTGGTGCGCTCTTGCAGATCCGTCGGCAGCAGGCCCCGCTCCTTTTTCACCAGGCCATCGCGAATGGCATCCAGCATCGCCTGGTAGCGACTCATGGCGTTGATCAGGTTTATACCGTTGTGTTCATCGTGGAAAGAGACCGGTTGCATGGGGGGCACCCGGTTGAGGTCTGCCGCGATCTCTGAGCGCTTTAGGCGCTCAAGGGGGTAGGGGCCGAGGTGAAATGGTCGATCTTTGTGAGAAAACAGTCGCATCGATGTTTCTACTGGGGTGACTGCGGAAGCACAACACCAACATCCCGTGCGTAGTCATCCCATTTCCCAACAAGCTCCCTTGTTTTCTCTTTATTTGTAGCGCTTTGATCTTGATTCTCGCTTGGATCTTCCTTCAAGTTAAATAACTGCCAGGAACCATTGCCATGGGGCGCGGGCGCCATCATCGCTTTCCACTCACGGCTCACAATGGCTCGTTCGCCCCAGGTTTCCCAAGCGATGGTGTCCAGAGGTTCACGTATGTGCTTTTTTTCTCCGGTCAATATCGGCAACATAGAACGCCCCATCATGGAAAAAATCTCTCGTCCGCGATAGCGATTGCCGGGATGCTGCGTGCCAGTGAATTCCAATAGCGTGGGCGTAACATCCATCACTGAGAGCAGCTCATCGCTGCGACCTTTTTCTGCTATTCGGTTGGGGTACCAGGCAATCGCTGGTACGCGTAAACCACCCTCATTGACGTGCTGTTTTATCCCTTTGAAGGGCGCGTTGCTGACCCTTGCCCAACCGTAATGCTGGTAAAGATAGGAACCCTTCAGCCCCATATTTTCGAGCGAATTATCCGCTTTTTCGATCCAGGAGAGGTAAGGTGCACGCTGAAGTGAGTTGCCCATGGCTGTATTGTCGGACAGCAAAAATATAAGCGTATCTTCCAGCTGGCCCTTCTGGTCAAGGTAAGTCAGTATCCGTCCAATATTCTGGTCGACCCGATCGATCATCGCCGCGTAAACAGCCATCTCCCTGGCCCGTCGTGTTCTTTCATCTTCACTCAAATCCTGCCAACCATCGTTCCCGGGCAGGTAGGCACTCTCCTGCTGTTCTTCCCGCACCAGACCAAGCTTTTTCATGCTCTGCAATCGGCTCCGATAAAGACTGTCGAATCCGTCGTCATACCTGCCCATATACCGGCCAATATCTTCCACTGGCGCCTGCAAAGGAAAATGCGGAGCGGTATAGGCTAGATAGGCAAAGAAGGGGCGCTCGTCAGAATCCTGATCGAGATAGCTAATCAGCTTATCGGTAAAAAAATCACTGGAATAGAAATCTTCCGGCAGATCGACATACTCACCGTCTTCCCGATAGGTAACGGGTTCCTTACGATAGCCTGACTGATCATAATGATGGCTTCCGCTACCGAGCAGTGCGAAAGATCGTTGAAATCCTCGGGCCTGGGGACCTTGATTCGCCTCGTACCCCAGATGCCATTTGCCTGACATATAGGTGTTATATCCGGCATCGCTCAACAAACTCGCAACAGTCACCACCCTATCGTTCAGATACCCTTCATAACCCGGCTTACCTTCCTGTGGTGGTTTTAGCTTTTCGTACATGGTTCCCAGGCCTGCCTGGTGAGCATCGTTACCAGTTAACAACATCGCCCGCGAAACAGAGCATGCGGGCGCAGCATGAAAGTTAGTAAACAAAATGCCTTCGTCGGCAAGCCGACTTATATTGGGCGTATTGATCTCACTGCCATAAGGGCTCAGATCACTGTAGCCGAGGTCATCCAGGACAATCAGCAGGATATTAGGCATTGCCTCGGCAGTTTCTTTTAGCGGTTCCTGATCGTTGACCACGCAACCTGCAGTCAAAAAGCAGACAAAAAACCAAACCAATCGTTTCATAGCGTAGGGCTCGTGCGAACACGAGAAGGATCAAGGTTAAAATCCTTAACCCTTCAGGGAGGCTCATCGTCTATTACAAGTGGTAGGTCACCGACACACCGTATTCGCGGGGACGTCCGGGCTCCTCCATTCGGAAACCGAGTGCTACGCCCGCCGTTCCACCAATATCCATGATGATGTTTGCGTACTCTTCATCGGTCAGGTTTGTTCCAAATACAGAAAACTTCCATTTTCCGTCAGGGGTTTCGTAGGAAACATTTGCACCCAGTAATCCGTATGAGTCTTGTTCCGACTCTACTCCTGGGAACATAGAGTAGTCGTCTTTCCAGCCATAGTTGATGTTGGCACTCAAACTTCCGTTCGACATCGGGACATCAATATCCAGACTGGCGTTATAAGAAAGATCCGGCGCATGGGTTAATGAATCGCCTTCCAGAATCGGTTTCAGAGCATCGCTTCGATCAAGCGGCGGCACCTTTTCAAATTCCGTATCCAGGATCCCCATGTCCAAATTGAATGTGACGTACTGAGACAGGGCTATTGCCAACTCCGCTTCAATCCCCTGGATCTTAGCCTCACCGGCATTCTGGATGACTGTATCAGGCTGGCCTGGCTCAAGTACTACGGTGAATTGAAGGTCTGTTGCGTCCATTACAAAAGCTGTTAAGTTCAAACGGACACGGTTGTCGAAAAGATCGCTACGGATTCCGACTTCAAAGCTATCGATAATCTCCTCATCGAACGAACCGAACCCACCGTTTACGATAGCTCCCTCATCGTTGATTCCCCCCGCGCGGAACCCACGTGAGTATGATGCATAGGTAAAGACATCATCCGACACTGTCCATTCCAAGCTGAGTCGGCCAGTGGGGGCACTCCATGAATCAGAATCGTCGGCTTCTGGAACAACGCTGGCCCTAATCTGCGGAACATTGCTTGGCAGGTTGAATACTGTTTGATCCTTTTCGTCTTTCGTGTAACGAAGTCCCGTCGTAAGTGCCAACGCATCTGACAAATCAAATGTCGCTTGCCCAAATATCGCCATGCTAGTCGTATCATGGGAATCAACGAGTTGGCCACCTTGCAAGCCATACGGGCTGATGTTGTTAATGACAAAATCATTCAACATGCGGATATCGTCTTGAAAGGCTTCAGCTTCTTCATTTAGGTAGAATATGCCAGCAACCCATTCGGCGTTTTCCCTGCTGCCACTGAGCTGAAACTCCTGAGTGAAGACATCAATCTCACGTTCCATCGTTCTGGTCGCCAGCTCTGCCGCAACACCATCCATATCGTAAAAAACGTCGGTGTCCATGTTTCGGTAGGTCGTGGCGGACTTGAAAGACATTGAATCAGAGATTTCGTAGTCGAATACCAGGTTCATTCCGAGCGACTCCCGCTTGGAGTAGGTATCTTCCGCGCTATAGCTATCAAAGAAATCGTTGGTTGGTGTGTCCGCGTGGGAAAATCCATACGCAGCGAGGTTCTCAGCGTCTTCAACACCTGCGAAAGGCGCAAACCATATTCCGCCATTGGGAGTGGCGTTTACCAGAGTGGCCACTGAAGGTGCACCGTTCGTGTCGGTTTCGGCGTAGTCGACATTGAAACTAACATCCAGTCGGTCCGAAGGCCGGAACAGGAACGCTGCCCGGCCTGCGATCGTATCTCGGTCACCCAAATCCTTGCCTGTCAGACGATTATCCACGTAGCCATCACTATTCAGCGATGCAAACGTTAATCTGGCGGCAGCGGTATCACTCAGAACGATGTTACCTGCAGCCTTTACATCTGCTCGCGAGTAGTTACCGGCAGTCACTGAAAAAGAGCCGTCGTTGCCACTGAAGTGAGGCTTCTTCGTAATATAGCGAATCGCTCCCGCGGTAGAATTTCGACCAAACAAGGTACCTTGAGGACCACGCAGAACTTCAATTCGCTCAACATCGACAACGTCAAGAATCGCACCATCAGTCTTGCCGTAGTATGCATCGTCGATATATAGACCCACCGAGTTCTCCGAATTTGGGGAGTTTCTAGACCCGCTACCCAACCCGCGGATGTAAAACGACGCGTTGTTAGTACCCGCGCCGCCTGCACCGGCAATGTTCACGTTAGGCAACTTGGTACTTAAATCAATCAAATCATTGACGTTTACCCGCTCAAGCTCCTCGCTGCTGAAAGCCATCACCGATACCGGTGTCTCCTGAAGATTTTCCTGGCGTTTTCGCGCAGTCACTACAACTTCTTCTATTACAGCATCAGCAGCCATCACTCGCGGCACTGAAATCACTGATGTGCCACCAATCAGCGTGATCATCGCCAATAAAAAAACCGTTATTCTCATGTTCCTCTCCAACTCATCGATAGGAAAAAATTTTTATTTTTTGGCAGCAGGGTCTCTAGAAACGTATCCAAAGAACCACGCTGGCTCCAAATCGTAAAAAACGGACGTTGCGGTAACAAATGATTTAAAAAGAAGTGAGACATCACATTCTTTAATAGCTATCTATGAATAGGTTAGATAGCTGCCATGTTCCTTTTGAATTGGCTAGCACTTCCCTGCCGGACTAGCATGCTCGCAAGTGAAGTGGCGAAAACTGGTACTAAAACCGAGGTCACTACATCATGGATATTCGACAACTTAAGTATTTTGTGACGATCGCTGACTGCGGCAGCTTGTCGGCCGCAAGTTTGAGGTTACACGTTGTGCAATCAGCTCTCAGTCATAACCTGGCGCAACTGGAAGAAGAACTCGAGGCAGTGTTGTTCTATAGGAAACCGCGCGGCGTTGAGCTTACTCAACCCGGCAAAGTGCTATACGAGTACGCACAAAGTGTCCTGCAGACGATGGAACGAGCCAAGGCCGAAATCGCCCGTTCGGAAAAAGAGGAGCGTGAACAAATCTGGGTTGGCTCCAACCATACATCGACAAAATTGTTGCTACCGGAACTTCCCAGATCACTGGTCCATGATTTTCCCGACATCAAATTTGGCTTTATCGAAGATCTGAGCAGCATTCTTGTTTCTAACCTTATGGAAGACAAAATCGATCTGACATTAACCTACAATCCACCCGACGATTTACCTTTAATTGTTAAGCCACTGCTGAGGGAACAGGTTGGATGTGTTGGTGCGCCTGATCTCCTGAGCAACACAGAAGACCCTCTCCCTTTTAAGGATGTGATATCGCTACCGCTGATCCTAGGACAGGGGGGCAACATGCGCGGTGTAGCAAGACAGAACGCCGTCGTTGATCGGCTGGAAAGCGCCTGCATCATGGAAATCAATTCCCTGCCAGTCCTCATGTCAGCTCTGCGGGAAGGTGTGGGCTGCTCAGTGTTGTCCGCTGCTACCGTCCGAAAAGAAGTTGAACAGGGAGAGCTTGTGCTTCGGACAATCATTGAACCCGAGATTACAAGAGACTTATGCATCGCATATCGAGAGGATGTGGACGAAAAAAGCACACTGGAAGCTCTGGCAGAAAAAATCGAATCCATTGTTCGGCACAAGGTTACTGAGCACCCCTTAGACGGAGTTCAATTGATATGAAAGATCTGTTGAATGAAGTAGATGTCGTCATAGGAGACTGTGTTCTGCGTGATGGCTTCCAGATACTCTCCGAAACTATCCCAACTGATAATAAAAAAGCCATACTTGAACTCCTAGTTAACGCCGGAGTACACACTGCGGAAGTTACCTCAATGGTGCCGCCGCACGTGTTACCTCAATTCGGCGATGCGGAAGAGTTAATTGAGCATGCCATACAGAAGGGTATGCGATACCCGACTGTACTGGCGCCCAATGCCAAGGGCGCAAGACGCGCTATCGCTGCTGGTGCGCCAGCAATAGTTTTACCGTTGTCAGTCAGTGAAACTCATAGCCAGAAAAACCTACGAAAATCGCGTTCCGCTCAGGTGGCGGAGCTCGCTGAGATTCGCCGAATAATAGATAGCGAGCCTGCTGAGCGACGGCCGTTACTTGCTGCCGGTGTCTCGACTGCTTTTGGCTGTTCCTACGAAGGGAAAATTTCTGAAGCGGATCTCTTCAGTCTGGTCGATCAGTGTTTATCGGTTGGTATTGACGAAGTGTCACTTGCCGACACTGTGGGATACGCAAGCCCGGATGAAGTAGGTCGGGTGTTCAAACAGCTGGTTAATCGGGTAGATGACGCTGTTTTTGTGCGAGCTCACTTTCATGATACCTATGGCTTGGGGCTTGCCAATGTTTATGCAGCCTTGGACGCGGGCGTGAGAGTTTTCGACGGTTCGCTCGCCGGTCTGGGTGGCTGTCCGTTTGCACCCAATGCTACTGGCAACACCACATTGGAAGACATTGTGTTTCTGATGCAAAAGTGTGGTCTCAAAACCGGAATCAACCTGGACATCTTGTTGGAAGGTCAACAGATGCTGCACAAGCTTGTACCTGAACAACCACTCTATGGCGTTATCAATCGCGCTGGCAAATACCCCACTGGGTTTACGCCCGATACACGTTAGAAATTTAAGGGGAACATTGGTTTGATACTGATAGGAGTAGTAAATGTCATTTAACGGCCCGCTCGACGGATACCGAGTGCTGGAATTCGGGCACATGGTGATGGGACCGACGTGCGGATTGATTCTGGCGGATTTAGGCGCAGAAGTAATCAAGATCGAA
>MDSZ01231993.1_pt1 | contig 16796 bp, 22 predicted proteins | sample 811201 | NCBI WGS metagenome assembly MDSZ01 (sample SAMN05326647, study PRJNA326480) | marine metagenome | isolation source: seawater | place: Indian Ocean: North | collected 2010
ACACTGTATATCAATTCGCCGGGCGGACTGGTAACGGCAGGCATGGCGATATACGACACCATGCAGTATGTTAGATCGGACATACAAACAATAGTGGTGGGCCAGGCATGTAGCATGGGCTCACTCCTTGCGTCAGCGGGAACCAAAGGCAAGCGATTGATGTTGCCACACGCAAGGCACATGATACACCAACCACTGGGCGGTGCGTCCGGACAGGCCACAGACGTGGAGATACGTGCCAATGAACTGTTGCGTTGGAAGAAAGAACTAACAGAAATATACGAAAAGACAACAGGACAACCACTGCAGAAGTTAAAGGACGACATGGAACGAGACAAGTTCATGAACGCCGAAGAGGCAGTTGCGTATGGACTGGTGGACAGGGTGATTACCAACAGAGCGGAAGACGACGACCAAGACAACTAGACTGGTAAAAAACGCACTGTAAATATCCAGTGACCTTTGAAAACCTCAACAAGAATCTAAAAAACAAACACACAAGCATAATAGCGGATGGTAAGCGTTTCCACAGTGACATCGAGGCACTGACGCACCTATCGAAAAAGTTAGGACCATTGTCGGAACTGGACAACAGAATACCACGATATGACAACACAGAATCAAAAACATTGGGCGAATATCATAAGGGCCTCGGAGAATATCTTTCCAAGAAAGGTGTTCTGCAATTTGACATACACGGCAAGTTCATGGACAGCGACTGGACAACAGAACCAGAGCAGGACGTTTCTGTCTACATAGACAGGATGTGTCAGGCCATAGAGCACAACTATGATGAGATAATGATCAGTTATTCGGGAGGGACCGACAGCAACACTATCACGGACGCATTCCTGCGTAGGGGAACCAGGAACGTCAAGTTGGTTAACTTTGTCAACACATCTCTACAGATACACGTGGAGGCACGTAAGTGGTTAGCAAAGCACACAAATGATGCTCTCAAATACAAATATGAAAACGCAATACGGAATCTAAATTGGTCTGTGCAGATTTTCGAAGCGTGGCAACCATATTCGTCAAAGCAATACGAGGATAGTCTTGCAAACAAAGAGTTTATGGCATGGGACAACGACTACAACAACTTGCATTCTTGGGCACAGAACAGCGGCGAGATTATAGCCACAAGGAACACAGGCAGGCGCACTTGCTGGATAGTGGGTTATGAAAAACCACACCTAACAATTGACAACGGATGGTATTGCTTTAGGATGAGTCATGACATCATGGACACTCCTTTGTCGCCTATTGATCCAAACGCAGAACTGGTGTATTTCTGGATGAATGACCTTGAACCGAATTTGATAAAAAAACTTGCACACTGCAAGGCGAAAGAAATACGCAAGATATTTGCAGAGAACAACACATCACCAAACAAAGAGAACGTAGAAATGATGAACCGGTCTGACTCTGCATACTATAACAGGCTCAACAACGCAATGGGCATGTCCGCTCTCACGGACTTCCTCGCTTCGAACGAGACCAAGGATGGCTATTGGAAACAACAAGACCTCGAACAACAATCTCGTGTGTTGCACAAGGAAACAGAGATAAAAAAAATTTTAAGGGACAAATTCTTTGACGAAGTTATAAAGAAAGAAGTGAATGCCAATCTTTTGGCTATGGAACTTCGTAGGCCAATTAGCATTGTGTCCAAAATGAAGAAAGTTATTACCGCATGATAGAAACAGCGATTGTTTTCCTGTGTGGAATAGTAAGCGGACTACTGGCCGGTGTGCTTCCGGGTATAGGCGGTGTGGTGATCATGACACTGGCTTTTCCTTTCCTAATACAGATAGATCCTGTTAACATTTTGATTTTCTACGTAACAATGGCCAGTATTGATCAATACTTTAATGGAATCACTGCCATAGTGTTTGGCGTACCTGGAGCAAGTATGAACATACCCACACAAATAGAAGGACACACTTTGTTCAGGCAAGGCAAGGGCAACGACGCAATAATGTTTAGTGCTGTGGGCAGTTGGATAGCCAGCATGTTTGCAATCGTTTTGGTGGTCATGCTGTTGCCAGTGCTATGGGGACTGTATGGTGTGTGGACATCTTTGATGCAGGGACTATTGCTAGGTATTGCCGCATTAGTGCTCGTGTGCGTGAGTAGGAATAATTTTTTCCTTAGCACCTTGTTGTTTGTGTTTGGCGGAATGCTCGGACAAGTTGGTTACAGCGAAGAGACAGGAGACACTGTAATGACATTAGGATTTGATCTATTGCATTCTGGCATACCAACACTTGCAGTGTTGACCAGCCTGTTTGTTGTCCCGGTATTGCTAAAGAGTTATCGTAAGCGACCCGGCACTTTTAATTTTCCCGGAGTGTCATTTGCCGGATACAAAAAAGTATTTTACAAAATGAAGGATCACACATCGACCTTGGTGAGGAGTTCGTTCTTGGGTTCGCTTGGCGGGTTGATGCCAGGCATGAGTTTTGGATTCAGTAGTTTGTTGGCCTACATCACAGAAAAGTCATTGCGTAAAAAACAAAAACTATACAGGCAAGGAGACTTTCCTAGTCTTATTGCCAGTGAAAGTGCCAACAACGCAGGTGTGTTCACGCAACTAATACCTTTGCTTTTCTTGGGCATACCAATAACGGCCAGCGAAGCACTGATATACAACATACTAGAAATGAGGGGTCTGCCGGTAGACATAGAATGGTTCAAAGGCACATTCAAACAGGTGTTGGTATTTTTCTTCATCAGTTCAATAATAGGCTTGATACTTGCCGCAAAATATGTTAATGTACTGAAAGTTTTCAACGGCATACCTATAGAAAAGATTTACATCGCTGTGGTTGTGCTGTTGGCAGTTGCTCTGTGGCAAACAGGAGTTACGCAGTACGCAGGATTAAATCATCTGTTGATTGCAGTGATACTGTTACCACTGGGAGTGTTGTTACAAAAACACGATACCACTCCTCTACTATTTGGCTTTTTGTTAAGTGAGCCTCTGATAGACAACTTACAAAGAGTGTTTGTGATATATTTTTAATATGAAAAAAATTTTTTTACTTTTAGCATTTTTATTCTGCACCAACGCAATCGCAGAAAAAATTGATGTGATAAAACACTCAAGACCGGGCGGATTAATTGATAGAATGAACGAGTTGATAGCAGAGTCGCTTGGAGACAATTTTGGTGAATTCATAAAGGTCGAAAACTGTTTGCAGGCAAAGAAGATCATAGAAAATACAAAAGGCGAAGTTCTGACTGCGTGGCCAACGGAAAGAGAAGCAGAAGGTAGTCCGTGTAATCTAAAAAATAATTTTATTCTATCTACTTTCAGTAATAGTCCTTATCACATAACCTACTTTGAATCGAACACCCAGGCCGCTGACATCAACTTCCTAAAGTCAGGAGAAGAAGTGATAGTTGGTGTTTGGGATAGCAACTTCTGGGCACCGGCACAGACAAAATTTTTACAGGACCTTAACCCAAACATAAAAGTGGTAAGATACAAAAGCAAACCATTTAGGACAGCACTTGCAAGTGGCGAGATAGATTATAAATTAGTTTCATTCCCCGGCAATGATCCTGTGTTGGCAATCATGAACGGAGAGACTTTGTTGCCTGAACATGAGTTTTCAGATATGGGATACTCGATGATGTTTGTGGGCAATTTCTTTTACAATGTTAGAGCAGTGTATCGAAGCACTGCATGGGAACAACGGAAAGATAAAACTCATATGCCATGGTTAGATGGTCAATTCAGGCAGTATAAAATAAAGTTCGTGGAGGAAATGTTATCTGCCATATCAAAATCTAATGAATAAATATCATTAGGTATTGGCATACTGTAAGGAATATATTATGTACAAAACCGATCTAGACAAACAACTTCTTAAACACAACATATCACCGTGGGGCGAAAGTCAGCAGAACTCATGGAGACTTTATAATCTAAACAAGGACAAGCCTGGTTACCACAAGCACGGCAATGTCTGGAAGCATTTTGCGAAGCACGGAGTCACAAAAGAAAGACTTACTGATTGGGACATACCAAAAGTGGTTGGGATCAGTAGCACATTAGGCCTGCAGGATCAACTGCCAGAGTCAAGGCCCTCACTAAATTATATACGTGAACTTAACATTTACAGCGACCATGCTCCACATGACATCACAGTCACAAACGATCTGATTGTTAAGCAGACACAGGATTACACCCTACACAGAGATGTCTATAACTCTTTACAAGGATTCTTAGAACCACTTGGTTGGGAGAAAGCAAGGTATTCTAGATTCCAACAGTATCCAAATGAGATGACACGAGTGCATGTTGATATTCACAGACAGATGAGCAACATGCATAACTCTCCAACAGATCCGATACTATGTGGTGAGGTACGAATAGGTGTTGTCTTCCTAAACGACTGGGCATACGGACAAGGATTTGGAATGGGTAAAGACATTGTACAGAATTGGAAGATGGGAGATTTCTATGAATGGCCGTGGTTCTTTCCACACCACACATTTAATAATTCAAACGTACTTCGGAATTCACTGACTATCATAGCACGTAAAAGATCGTAGTGATGCAAATATTTGATTCTACATACACTGAGGACATGTATCCTTACAGGAACGAATGGCCAGAGGGAGTGTTTGATCACCGCACAAAGAAAAAATATCCAACTACTCTTACTGCCCTTCTCGACTGTCAACACTTTGATGATCTAGAACTGTACACAGGATTTCAGGTTAAGCAACCTGTACCGGACAAGTCTTTGGAAGAACTTTACAAAGATCGTATGAGGGCCTTACGTAGCAAATATGATTATCTAGAATTAAGTTGGGGTGGCGGTCATGACAGCACAATGATACTGAAAGTATCTGAGCAAACTGGTTGTCCACTTGATGTAATCTCAATGCAGTGTTTTGGAGATCCACGTGAGGACGATTCCAGGTTCAATTCGGAAATATCAAAAAATCTACATCATGTGTTGTCGTATGTAGAAATGTTCCCACAGACTAAAATTGTTTTCCTTGACATCAATGAAACTTATAAGGCCACTGTAGAGCACTACTTGGATAACAAGATGTGGTGCAGGATGACCACAATGGGTATGCTTGATGACATCTGCAGGATCAGTGCCGACAGATTTATACCTAAACGTAAAAACAAAAACGGTGCAGTGCTAACAGGACAAGGATGGAAGCCTGTACTCTATAACAAACACTATGGAACTTGGTCGTTATATCAACAGCAGGACATGGTAAATCAATTAGGTAGTATAAGTTTTCTTGTGCCAACAATTAGGTTTTACGAAACAGCAGAAATTATGATCAAGGTCGGAGATGACATTAGGAAAAAATACAAAACAAGCAATCAAGATTATTTAGACAAAGCGGATGTTTCGCATAACCCTAACGTATGGATTGGTAATAATGAATGGATACACGAAGAAATAATGTACAAAGAACTAAAAGGTGAAATTTTCCATGATGGTAAAGATCCAAAGTTCCATATTCCATGGCAAGAAGAACCAAGGTTTGAATGGTTTTGTAAAAACCAAAATGCCAAAACCATGTACAAAGAATATTTTGAGTGGGTTGATTTCCTTGACAAAAACATACATCCAAGTTGTATGCTTGAGGGCGGAATACTAAAAGGTGGACTCAAGAATGTAAAACCAATGATGATTGACTTCTAACGAAGTGTATTTTATAATTTAGAGTGGAACTAATTTTACTAAACTTGTCGGTAATGCTGTCTGGGATATTCCTAGGATTGATTGCTGGTGTGTTACCAGGAATTGGCAATGTTGTCACTTTGATTTTGGTTTACCCCTTTATAACAGATTTTGATCTCTTTCAGATAGTGTTATTCTATATGTGCCTGGCCGGTTCGTCGCAGTACACAGGAAGTGTTGTTGCTACAACTTTGGCAGTGCCAGGAGAGACCTCTAGTCTGCCTGCGGTCACAGAAGGCCATAGAATGTTTTTATCTGGCAGAGGCAACTACGCTATTAGTAACAGTGCGATGGGAAGTTTCGTTGGTGCGGGTATAGCCTCGATGATAATGATGTTATTCCTTCCGGTTGGAGTGTATGCTATTTCAAAATTTTACAACACACACGTGCAGTCTGTGATTCTAATAGGAGTTGCAATATTCTTGGTTGCCACCTACGCAGGACAAAAATGGTATCACAACCTGATGCTGTTCGCTATAGGATGGTTCCTAAGTTCTATAGGCTTTTCAAAAGAGCTCATGCAATACAACTGGGACTTCTTGATAGATTATCAAAAATTTTACTACCTACATTTTGGATTGCCCTTATATCCCGTTGTGGTTGCTCTGTTTGTTTTTCCAATATTCCTAAAAGAATGGAACTCTCCTAGACCAGATGCAAGTGCATTGGACAAACTTTGGGACAACAAATTTGTACAACACGCCAAAGAATTTTTAAAAAACATAGGGTCGAGTATAAGAGGTACGGTAATAGGCAGTCTTTGTGGACTTGTGCCACACATGACCTCAACTCTAGCGAGTAACGTGGCTTACATTCGTGAAAGAAATCGCGGAAAGAAAAATGGAACATACGATGAGAATGGAGATATCAAAAGTTTAGTAAGTGCTGAGACGGCCAACAATGCCGCGGGACTTACGCAACTGACTCCACTTTTACTAATAGGTATTCCAATAACCACAAGTGAGGCTATTGTATTGAACATCATAGAAAACAATATGCAAATCATTAATTGGGAAACCACCGTGTCGTCGGGAATGTTTGGCACGTTGGTTATATACTTCGTGGTGATGAACGCACTGTGTCTATTGGCGGCCTGGCCGTTCGCAAAACATTTGCATATCCTTTTTAAGATCAATCAAAAAACACTTTACACATTTACTTTCTTGCTATTAATGTGCCTTGTATTCTATATGGGCACTATTGTAAACCAACAGATGTATTACGTTGTGGTGACACTGGCCCTACTGCCGATAGGATATCTGTTGCGAAGATGGGATACGTTGATACTAATATTTGCCTTTGTGTTGCAAGGACAGATTCAAGGTGCGGTGATACGACTTGCTCATATCTATAGTGATTGGATACCGTACATATCAAATTTGGGCCGTTGGTAATTTAGCCTGATAAATACCGATGTAACGCCGAACATCATTCGACGTCGGGTTTATTGACGCTTGAGAGATTTACATATGCCAATATCCAATCTCTCTTTACTCGCTTGAGAACGCCTTCCCGTATGCCTCCAGGCTAACTTTCACAAACACACGATTACAGGACGAAGAACATAACTCCTATTTTCTATTTCCATGTGATCGTGTGTTGACAAAACTTTAATAAAAATGTAAAATTAGTAAAGTTAACTTAAAGGAAAAATAAAATGAAGAAAACAATAATAGCGTTTTTGGTCTCGCTTATGACTTTCGGTATGGCGAACGCAAAAACTATCGATTACCTAGTAACAGGTACCCCGGGTGGAACTGCGTATGATAACGCAGAATTGTTTATTCCGATTCTAGAAAAAGAAACAGGCTTCAAGTTTAACAAGATAATTGTTGACAGTGCCGTAGGAGCAACAATCTACCTTAAGAAAAGCAAAAACCCAAGTGTATGGATTCAGAATACTTTGGATCACGAATCTGTAGGAAACGAATTACAGGCAACTCCTGATTCATGGATAGGTACAGGATGGGGAAGAGCAATGGCTTTCTGTTCCAATGAAGCATTGGACGAAGCAGTTGCAAGGCTTAAAGCCGGTAAAAGACTTACGTTTGCTGTTTCAAACTCTTATGGTCAGCACTTGATTGATCCGTTGGTTGAAGTAACAGGCACACCGATGAAGTTCGTACCATATGGTTCGTCAGGCAAAAGCCTTAAAGGTTTTGTTGCAGGTGACACAGATATGTTGTTCACTAACATGCCAAAAGCAGTGAGTGGTGTAACAAAGAACGGCATCAGTTGTTGGGCAAACACAGGACCAACAAAAATCCTTGACATGGAACCAATGGCAGATCTGTTTCCGGATTACAAATACAATGACATTCAAACGTTCACGTATTTGGATTCTGCTAACATGAGTGAGTCGGACGTCTCAACATTGAGGGCGGCATGGCAAAACGTGTTAAAGGCCGAAGCAGTTGCAGGTCATATCAAGAACAAAAAACTATTCCATCCATCTGTATACGGTGACCTTTCACCGGCAGAGTGGGCCGCAAAATTAGATAAAGCGGGTAAGAACTGGGTAGGAAAATAATCTAATCATATAGGTGGCCCTAGGGCCACCTATCAAGGGACATCATGACAGTATTAATATGCGGAGCAAATGGATCAATAGGAAGTTTCGTAGCACAGGCAGAATCCAAAGATCACAAAGTAGTGGGCACATACAGAAAGTACGATGACCACGCAAAAAAATTAGATAAAAATCCAAACATCACTCTAGTGCAAAAGAACATGTTCGAGGGAACGGACATGAAGGATGTAGTGGACAAAGCGAGGGAGCAAGGTCCAATAACCAAAGTGTATTGGTTGGTAGGTGAGAGTTGGAACATTGGTTGGGACAAACTAAAATTACAAGACGTTCAGAATGCAGTAAGGATGTGTGCGGAACCTTTGGCAAGCCTTATTATTGAATGCAAACCAGAGTTGTCAGATGAAAGCAATTTAATGAGATGGGCAAGTATATCGGGAATCAGCAGTTTGATATACGCAGGCGGACCTAACAAACCTGCCACAGGTGGTGCCAAGCACATGGCCGAATTTTATTTTAGATCCGCAAGTGCGTTTTGGACTTGGAAGCAAAATCTTTTCAACAATGTGATACTTGGAAACAGCAGAAGAACAAAAAATTTACACGTAGGCTATCATGGTGATGCCTTAAAGGAAATATACAAAAACGATATACCATTAGGCACAGGCACCCAATCTGAGAATGTTGCCAATGTTTTGTTATGGCTTAACAGCGACGTGAACAAATTCATGACAGGACAAGATATTGTGTTTGATGGTGCAGAAACAATTCGAACAAGGGACAATGTCAAAGACACTCCCATGAAGGATCATCCAAAATATTATTAAGCGGCAAATCTAAATGGTTGCTCTGTTTCCGTTAGGTCTTCTAATGGTGCAAGTTCGTTGAGGCATTTGTCTTTGTACCTTTCCCAATACCATCCGGATTCGTCCCATTGTTTAGGACCTTCTTGTGGTTTTGGAAATGAAAGGAAGTCTGCTTCCTCATCTGTATACGGCCACATTATTGTATAGTCTTCCAATGTTCTGGCCACTGCTCATGCGACTCTTCATTTACAGTCACGATCTCCGTATCAGGTGTTTCATCCCAACAACAGTCGTCACGAGAAACACATTTGCTTTCTACATAAACTTTTTTACTTTTCTTTTTGTCTGCGTACATTGTTTGTTTCCTTTTTGTAAATTAATATTTGTAAATTTACTTATTGTAAATTATACACAAATTTAGGTGAAAACCTAGTCGTACGCTGTAAACGATGTAAATTTTTTGTAAATTTAAATTTACAAAATTTACAAATAGTAAACTAGTTAATGATTGTTTGTTCTACAGGTATGATAGGATATTTGTCTGCTACCTGTCGTTCTTCGGGGTAGGTGTGTGCTTCTGGCCATACCCATGTTGTTTGCTCTGGGGTAGAGGCTGTCAAGAACAACATTAATAGGAAAGTAGAAAGCATTATTACTTCCTAAAAGGATTCAAATTCTTTACGCCTTCTTTTGCACCTTTGGCAGTTGACTTAACGCTAGAACCAACCTTTTTAGTTAGGTCTTTTACGTTGCCTACTACATTTGGCATTTTAACTTTAGGCATTTTTATCTTTGGCATTTTAAACATAATTTACTTTTTCCAAAACTTTAATTTTTTAGACGCCGATGCTATATCTTCGAATTTCTCATTGACCCACCATCCAGCGACAAAGCCTATTACTAATCCAATTGTTAAAAACATATAGTTCTCCTTACTATGGTATTTATTGTCTAGACAGCACTATAAAATGTGTTATAATGTGCGTACATAAATACCATATATGAAAAAACTATTATCTATAATATTCTTGGTTGCATTAACAGGATGTGCTATACCTAGTAATCCTGAAGTGTTGGTTGGTAAGAAATGTTTAGTAGAAGGTGACAACATCAGTTATTCTTGGGTGTGGATCGCTGAAAAAGGTCTAAGCAATAAACCAACAGCAGAAGCCTGCAACTTACTTCCAAAGAAAGCGAAGTAATATGTACAAGATACTAATACTGGCCTATCTCATAGGCCAAGATCCTGCATCTACGATGAAGACGTTCCAAATGGAAAGAACTTTCGATACAATGGAGCAGTGCAAGAAAGAACTGCTACTGAAAGATCCTGTGAGAGATACCTACGATGTTATGTGGGAGTTTGTCAATGACATGAACTTCAAATACGATTGGTTAGCGGCCGGTTGTAAAAATGAGGACGGCACAGAGGAGTTTGTTATTGAACCATCATACCCAAAAGGCAAGCCTAAGGAATTACAGGGTCTAGATATTATTCCTGGTCTGAAGATTTAGTTTCTTCCATACTATCCCATTCTTTGTTTTCCTCGTCCATGTCTGTTTTATTTTGACAGATTGGATTATTAGGAGCAAACATGCACCCAAGCACACGACCGATAGTATCAGCCTTGCTTATGGTTTCTAGGACAGTTGGTTGTTTAGGACCTTGATCCGGTAAGGTTTTTGGTGCACAACTGGCTAACGCAAGTGCTACCATGATAACGATCAGAATCGCAATAAAAGTTCTTTCATTAAAAAAGTCCATGAAATATTTAACGATCGGTCTTATAGAATAATGTTTATTGAAAAGTATCTTTTGTTGCAACCTTGCCAGCGTTAGATCCGTTCTTGATCACATAACTCTGTGTGCCGTTTGCACCAACTTCGACTTCTTTACGAAGTAATTTGTTCAACACAGATTCCCTTGCTTTTTTCTGCATTGCTTTTGCATAAGCAAGTATTGATTTAGTGTCTCTCATATGTGTCCTCCTAACCTTAGTATAAAATATTATTTATGTGTTGTCAACATACCAGATATGCTATTATTACATACGTACATAGGCATAAAATCATTGATGTATAACTTATCCTAGATTGCTTTTACCATGCGTATACGTGCATCTGTGTGCGTTTAAAAGGTAGACTAGAACGGGTTTATCGTGTACTATTATAACTGTGATGCCGCTTTAGCTCAGCCGGTAGAGCAACTGATTTGTAATCAGTAGGTCCGCGGTTCGAATCCGTGAAGCGGCACCAGACAAACCAATTATGCCTGAATTACCATTATCACCAAAAAAGTCAATGACCTTGCATGTGATTGGTGTTTTTGGGCAATCAAGGTCCCTTCGTCTATCGGTTAGGACACGTGGTTTTCATCCTCGAAAGAGGGGTTCGATTCCCCTAGGGACCGCCACACAATCTCCGGGTAGTTCAGTTGGATAGAATACGAGTTTCCTAAACTTGGGGTCGGGGGTTCGAATCCCTCCCCGGAGGCCATTAATGGACCGGTAGCTCAGTTGGATAGAGCGTGAGTTTGCGGAACTCAAGGCCATAGGTTCGAATCCTGTCCGGTCCACCAATAGCACAATAATTAATTGTGTGAAAAGATTTTATTCAGTCAAGTTAAAGGAAAGAAGAGAACAAATACCACCCTATGTGGCAAAGCACCTTTTGAAAAAAGAATCCCCTCAAATAAATTATCTTGCAGAGAACAAGGCACTAAAATTTGTGCATCGTAAAAAAACAGACATGCTGGACTGCTACGGTGATGAGAAGCATTTGATGATAGCCAAGTTGAAGTACCCAAACTTTTGGGGTCGCAAGACACGTATGGGTTTTATGGAACTTTACATCAACATGCGGATACAACAGCAGATGAGTCTGTCTAGAGGTAGCTCATGAGATATGGACATTACTCAGACAACGAACTAAAAACTTTTGCGGACTGGCCCTTCAGATGTCCTAGTTGGGATCCTATGCCGGATGGTAAGAAAAATGTAGTGGTTTTAGGTTGTAGTCATACCTGGGGAGTTGGACTTGAGGAGAACGAAACATGGGTACATCTAATCAGTAAGCACAACAGCAAACGTCTGCGATTCTGGAATCTCGGACAGCCAGGCGCCAGTGCCGAAGCCTGTGTTCGCATATTGTACGCCTCCGAAAAAGTTATTAATCCAAAAATAATAATTGTATGTTGGCCTGAGATAAGCAGGAGAGAAAGGCTTGAAATAAATGCACCTCGCAACCTCACAGGATCCGATGAAAGACTGCGTTACGAGAACAAAGAAACTGATATAAACAATTTTCTTAAATCAGTATTTTTTCTTGAAAAGTTTGCAGAGAAAAACGGTTGCAAGACATTTCATTGTTTTGCTCATGATATTGTTGATTTGAAAAAACATAATGCCGAACTTCAAGTTATCCAGGACTACTCATTGAGAAACTGTTGGCCATACTGGGACAAGTTCACAGCAAGAGAACTACATCCAGAACCTTCGCGAGCAAGGGATGGTATACATTTTGGTATTGATAATCACAGGCGTTTTGCAAATATAGTAATCGAACGTTTTGGTCAAAAATTAAGATAATCTTTTATATCTATTTTACGTAATCTATCTTGTCTTTTAATAAAATTATCCAATTGTTTATTGTTGTTTTCGCCTGTCGCAATGACATCCGCTATTTCTCTGCACACCTTATAAGATGATTTTAGTAATTTGTCTTTAGCGGCAAGTGTAAGATCGTTTGTGTATCTTGGATCATAAATTTTAGGATCGTTGACTAGTGCCCATGCATGTTCAAGATCGTATTCGGTCGTGAAGTCTAATATGCTTGGAAGATTGGCAACATTCAGACTGCTGACGGTCGTCCATGTGTTGATCCTTAATAAAGGAAATTGTTTCTGTAAATTTTTGTATGCCTTAACACTATCTACATAATTTTTCCACTTGATAGGCCACCTAACGTAATCGTGAACATCTCCAACTCCATCAAAACTCAGTGTCACTATGGCCATTATCCTTTTGCTCAATATTGTTTCCAGTTCCGGAATCATTCTTGAGCCATTTGTGTTCATCCTAACAATCTTGGTATTTGCAGGCAGTCTAGCCAATATCTTCTTGTAGTTTCTACTCGCAGTAGGCTCGCCACCGTTTACATCTACTTCTAAAATTCTGTTCTGCGGCAACTCCCAAAATCTCACAAAGTTGTCTACACGGGGGTAGTCCCTTGACTCTAGGCTTCCTATCTTTGTGCTTAGACCAGAATTGCAAGTTTGACAGGCACTGTTGCAGGTGTTGTCCAACACGCCCCCAACCACAAGGTAGTCGTCTCTGAAAGGTTTTAGAACCTTGTGCCTTTGAATACTCTTCAGACGTATACTGTCTTGATTTATTTCCTCTGTTTGTTTACATCTCACACATTCGTCTGGCCATTCATCGTTGGCCATTTTATCTTTGATATCTTGCAACCATTTACTCTTATCGAGTTGGTCAACAGTTTCAAAACCCATTTTCGTATTCATGTGACCGCATTTGCCGATGGTGCCATTTCGGTTTAGTCTTACAAAGTGATCTAGTCTAGGACAGTACATTTCTAACCTTATTTAAAACTTCTTTGATATTATACACGCCGTCGCACATAGATAACAACACCTTGTCCTCCCGTCCATAATCGCTTAACATCCTTACAGGCTTTTTGTTTGGTGTTTCATTTTTACGATCGTGTGGTATGGCACTCATTGGTAAAAGTTTAATGTCTCCGTTGTAGAATTTGCTTAGATGCATTATCCAATAGTACTGTGGAAGCCAATGCTTATCTACAAGTTTGTTTTGTTCAATTTGCTTGACTATTTCTTCGTTGTCTATTTTATTAAGTTGCGAATATTTGTTGATGCCTCCACGCCAACGTAGCGATGGATCTCTAATAAAGATATCAATTTGTTTCAGATTTTTTATTTGTTCATCATATATGCTTTGCTCTTTGACTTTTTGAAACCCGTTCCACCCACATTTGAATATTGGGTATATCCATTTGCCTTGGAATAGAATCACTTCGCAACTGTCTGTAAAAATCTTAGTCAAGTTCATGTAGATCTAACTCCATAAACAGATCGTGGAAAACATCTTTCGAATCAAGTTTTCTTCTTTGGTCCATTTTCCCGATGTTGTAATAAAAGCCTTTCATATTTTTTTGCCATTGCGTGGTCGTGTAGTATTTCAATAAATTTTCGTAACTGTTTTTAAGATATCCTTGTGGGTGTCCATTTAATTTTTCTTGCAACGTTTTTTTGATGCTATCAATCATAGGTTCCGGTAGGTTCATTATGTTTAACCATGACGGGCCTGACACAGGTCCAATTATAAAACTGTTGTCATGAAATCCTTTTGACTGCAGGAAATCTACACAATCATGTATGCTTTTGTAGTTCAGAATAAAATGAAGCATGTTGAAACTAATTTTATGTTTCAATGTTGTCAGCACATCTAAATTTTTTATGAAGTCGTTCCACTTGCCTAAATGCCTGATGTATTCGTATTCACTTCCTGTTGCTTCTATGCTAACGGTCCAATGCACGTTTTCGAACTGACAGAGTAATTCGAATATTCCTGTCTGCGTTGTACTGAGATTTGTGTTAACTCTCACTGTGCATTCAGGATTTTTCTCTTTTAGTAATTTTAAAAAGTCAAAATTTTCTTTCATCAACATTGGTTCACCGCCCGCTAGATAAACATTTTCTAAATTTTCTATGTTGTCAAAAACAAATTTCTTTACTTCGTCTCTTGCTTCTTTGTTTGATTTTATTTTTACTCCCAACTCCTGAGCCCACTTGCTACTGTACTCCGGCATACAATATACACAGGCCTGGTTACATGAATTTGTCCATCGTAGGTCGACGTGTTTAAGTGTGAAATTTGTTTCGTCATCAAAGGTACTTAGGTCTGTGTTAGGCACAATTTCTTTCAAATAGTAGAGCCTGCTACTGATACTGCTTAGGTCACTTGTGTTTTTTTCTTGGTGATAGCATCCTTGGCAGTTGGCAGGCTTTTGGTCTTGCAACATGGCTGTTTTCAGATTGATATTTTGTTTTCCTGCCATTATGTCTTTGATGTTGGCAGTGTTGATGTTGCCTAATGTTTGTTTGGCAATGATGCAGTTTTTCACTCCGCCGTTTGGTTCCAGTTCAAATCCAGTCCAAGGCAAAGCACATATGCTTTTATTTTTCAAAAATGTTTTTGGCTTCATTACAGTGGTTCCTGGTCGGCTAAAACTTCTCTCACATACTGTTCTGCGGATATGCTATTGGGAGGACTGTCCGCGTGTGTGGCCACATTGCCGGGACGTATCAGGCTCATTTTGATGTTGCTTGGTTGCATCTCGAGTTGCTTGTGTGCCAGTTCCAGGGCCATCTTTTGATTTCTGTATTGCATTGATTCTCGGAACGTTATGCCTTGGATGTCTATATCGTAATCCTTCTCACACAGTTTGGTGGATATGTTCCATATGTAGTGTGTTTCTTTTATGTCTTGCCACCTGTGCCATACCTCAAACAAAAGTTCTGTTTGAGCATACAAACTCATGGCATTGTTAATAAAAAGGTCACATGGTTCGATTAGCGACGCGGTGTGTGCCACACGCCTGATGTTCTCTCCATCGCTTCTTGAGATTCCCACTATCTCATGACCCTGTGCCGCCAGTTGCCTTGCGAACTCTTGGCCTATGCCTTTTTTGTGTCCAGTAATCGCTATTTTCATACGCACTGGTATTTAAATAGGTGCAATGAAGTCATATCACATACTGAACTGCGACACGCAACAGAAGATCGCGGACAGCCTGTACGGTTATTTTGTTGGCATCACCGCAAACAAAACCATTACCAATTTCTGGAATCATCTCACAAGGGAACAGATAAAAGAATACATGCTGATACCCAATAACCCCACTGCCAAATGGTTTGACACAATGGGACTCAAAGTCAGAGACATCAGTTTTACCCTGTACAACGAAACAGTAAAGACCGACATACACAAGGACGAGCCACCGGTTGTGGCCAAGATCAATTTTCCGGTTCTGAACACCAAGGACACATACAACGTTTGGTTCGACGATGACAGGAACGAGATAGACAGGGTGGAGTGTGACAGGCCTATCGTGTTGCGTTCTGACATACTGCACACAGTGGAGATAGGAAAGTCAGCAGTGTTTCCGAGACTGCAATTTAGTTTTTGTTTCTATAACGAACCGCTTCAGTTATTAGCGTAGGACATTCTATAAATCTATCATTGCGTTTGTGTATTCGTGATATCACGTTGGCCAGTTGTTCCTGATATTCGGGAGTGTGCCATATGTTCTGTGAGTCAAAGTCCTCGATGGTGCCCCAGTCCTCTATCTTGTTCAACCACACCCTGTCAGCGCCGAACTGTTCTCCCAGGTCGATTACGGTTTCCATCTCGTGATAGTTTTGCTTCTGCACGACGAAGTGCAGTATGAATCTGAAGCCGTGCTTCTTTTTCTGCTCCGCCATGCACTCCAGGGCCTCCAGTATCTTGTCCCAGCGTCCGCCCAGTCTCAGTTTCTCGTATGTGTCCTTGGTTGCCCCGTCGATGCTGACGCCCAATTCCTTTAGGTTGCGGATGACGTAAGGCACACGCTTGTGGAATTCTTTGAACATCAGTCCGTTGGTCAGTATGGAGTATTTGATGTTATCCCTCTCGGGCGCCTGCTCCATGAAGTGCCTGTAGA